>ENA-UOUE01001621-UOUE01001621.1-compost-metagenome-genome-assembly--contig:-NODE-1621-length-13460-cov-3.018157_pt1 | contig 13460 bp, 11 predicted proteins | sample MGYA00238146_ERZ747223 | MGnify/ENA primary metagenome ERZ747223 (study PRJEB28781, sample SAMN06268865) | compost metagenome | isolation source: single cell | place: USA: California, Emeryville, Joint... | reverse complement strand
AGAGTTAAGAGAGTCCGACCTCGTACAGCAAGCGCAAATCCAGCCTCGAAATCCAATCACGCTTCATATTCACGAGAAGCCCGGCCGAACTCTTCAAACCAGGCAACTAGAGATTACCCAGACGATCCTACAACCAAAAACAATACTAAAATCATCCAGAGGCGCCTTCGGTCATTTGATTCGCAATCCAGAGACTTTAAGCTAGATAATAGAAAAGAGTCGACTGATACCCAAAGCACAACCATTGGAAATAACGTCACTAATACTATGTCCATTCAATATGACAGGCTTCAAGCCAGAAGCTCGCTGGGGACGGTTGTTAATGTTTCCACCTTCTTAGAGAACTCAAGACCCACGTCAGCAAATGTCAATAATACTCTTTATAGTCAAAAACAGCGACCAGCGACATCCTCGCTGTCTTCGAGACCGAACAGTGCTAATGTTAACACGGCGCAGGCGTTTATGAGACAAATGGCAACTACAGCGAATCAAAGCTTTAATGTTGATAACAGTATAAACCGACTTCTCGACGCAACGATTAATCCTGAAACCACATACATGAGACCGATTTCAAGCAGAACTGTAAATGAAGCTGAATTTGCGCTTCTCGGCCAAAATCTCCTTGAGGAGATTCCTGAGGATCAGAGCGTGAAAGGAGAAAAGGTGAGCAATAGCCGCAAAAACTACTCTGACAACCAGAGTTCTAGTCGCAAGGAATCTGAGCTGGATATTGAAGATTTAAACGTTACGAAAACAGTAAAATTTTCTGAGAAACCGAGCGAAGAGAACCAAACTAATGTCTCTCAAGAGAAAAACGAAAGCGTTGAGCAAGACTCGGCGAAGCCTAAACTTATCCCTGAGAAGAAGAAACAACAGACTCAGATCCCTGAAAAACCAGTTGAAAATGCCGCTGATTTTGTGGATTTGATGGTGAGTGTAAAGCAAAAAAATAGAGAATTACAAAAGGAATACCTCGCAGGGGCAGCCAAGATAATTGAAGAGGCCGGTTTCTGCTGCCTGATTCTTGCTGGGTCAAAAGAAGACAGCTCTGCAGCGATCTTTCGAACAAGTTTATGTGTGTTCATTGGAATAGTGAATATCGGGTCATTTTGTGAATCAATATCGTCGATAGGCCCAACTTTTTCTAAAATGCGAGAATTGATTTCTAGCTTGTTGCTCTGATAAGAAGGACCTCCATGCTTAAGTGACTGCAACCCAGATTCTTCTCCGACGACAAAACTTTTCCCTGCTGACTTAATATTTCTGGATCTGTTTTGCTGATCGTCATGGGAGATGCTAATAGACCGAGCAAGGAGTTTAGCAGCGGCTTGAATAGGAGGGCCACGGACAATTTTAGCGAACATATTTGCTGGTTCTCTGTGATTAATTGCAGATCGACCTACTGAGGAAGAAGGGCGTTCTCTGTGATGGACAGGTTTAACGTTTCTTTCTAAGAGAGGGTCTTCTAGTGTAGAGTCAGTCTGTTTTGGTTTGGGATTGAGGTATTGGAGCAGCATTCTTTTGAATAAGTCCTTATATTTTCTTTGAACAGTAGTTTTATTTTGCAAGACTAAACTTAACAACTGTTTTCGCTTAATTACCAATATATGTGCGTGTTGAATATTAGGACTGTGAAGAAAATTATAAATGTAGAGAAAGAAAAGTCTAAGTGCTTGGGTTCGGATTGGTTCAATGTTTAAAGAGAAGAGTTAAAATCATTGCCAAGTGGTATGATCATATCGCAGGTCAACTGAGAAGATCGTAATTAAATAATCTCATGTAATTAAGCTACAGTGGAATAGAAATAGGTTTAGTTCATATAGTTTCTCAGAATTCATGTAATTGAAGGTACTCAGTGTTCATAGTCAACCTAGATTCTGATACTATACCGACGTATCCCTTTCGTTCAAAGATGAAACATTAAGAATTTGACTATGACATTCATTATTATTACATCCTACAGAAAGTAATAAACCGTCAAGTAGCTCAAAAAACATTTCCCACGAGTTGTCATTAAGATGTCCCCATTGTTAGTACTTTCGAGGGCCATAAAGCAAAGATATTATCTCAATCAATTTGGAGTCATGTCGCTAGTTAGAATCAAAAGTGTTTCTAATTCGAGAGTCCTTAAAATTTATTGAAATAAGTTAGTTTTGAAAGATTCGCCTTCGCAACATGACAACGAAATGGTTAAAAACAAGCATTGGCCCTATAGGCCTATTTGGAATCCTCGCGAACTACGGCTATCATCATCAAAACTATATTAGGTCTCTTTTTGAAGACAAAAAAGAAACGTTGCCTGCTGAACCGATTGCAAATTACGAATTTCCTGCAGAATTTGAACAAAAAATCGACTCATTCTGCGAAGACATTGAGAGGAACCTCTCTAACTATCCTAAACGAGTCTATGATCGCAGCGTTGAGGCTCAGGGAGATTTTACCTTTCAAAAACAAAGTGGACGTGCTACCGGTAAAGGAGTAATAAGTTCTCCTTCTCAAGAATTCAGAATGATAGGAGAGTTCTCCAACGGACAACTCGACGGAATGGGCATTGTGTACGATCAAAAAAACCGAACGTCTTATAAAGGGGTTTTACATAAAGGTTTCATCGATGGACTAGGAGTTTGGAATGTTGAAGGCGACTTCATCTATAAAGGAAATTTCGCAAAATCAAAGCCAAGTGGGTCTGGCAAGTACACTTTTAACGATGGAAGAGAATGCGTGATAACAGGTCCTGAAAAGCCAGACGGCAAAGATTTTGCAGTGTGTTATGGTAAGAATAAAGCGTTGAAATATAAAGGAGAATGGGAAGGCAGCGATTTTAATGGAAAGGGGGTGTTTTATCTTGCTGATGGTGGACGCTATGAAGGAGACTTTGTCGAGGGGAGGATGCATGGAGATGGAAAGCTATTTGACAAATATGGAGATTTAGAGTATCAAGGAGAATTCAACAATGATAAAAAGGAGAATTTTTTAAATTATTTCAGCGAGCCTATCATCGCTGGCGCATTGGTAGTTTCCTATCTTGTAATAAAGTTCCTGCCTTGAGAGCGATGCGCGATTATTGATGTTTTATGTTATTTCTGATGTTTAAATTTTGATTTTTGTCATCATTCCTCGCATTTGGACATACCAAAACGTCTTATATCATGCTAAGGTGGTTGAGTGGATATGAAAGCTCGAACAATCTAATTACTCTTGCAGAAAAGCCTTTCGATTACTAACTTATTTTATTGCTTCTATTTAAGCGTATCTGTTGTCTGTATGGCCTTATTCCAGCAAAACAAACAGCACTTGTTGAATAAAAGCCCATTTGTCAAATGGGACCACGTTTGATCAGGTATTATATCACGAGTTCAGATATTCTTGGACGTCACGCTTTGGGAAGCATAGTAATTAAAAGTGGAATTCGTGAATCCTTTCGAGTTAAATAAATTTGCTTTCATTCGGAGCATCAAAAGCTAATTTAATTTTGTCTGTCTGCCTCAAATGACCTACAGCGCCCCTTGGCTTCAGACTGTGTCGGATATCATTGGTTGGACTTACTTTGCAGCTTGGTCTTCGTCTTTTTATGGACAAGTTTATGTAAATTATCAACTCAAGAGGTAATCATGTCACTCCAAGTGTCCTTGAACTGAACTTGCGTAGTGTTGAAGGGATGAAGCTCGAATTTCAAATGCTGAACTTTGTAGGCTTCGCATTCTACACAGTCTATACAATCAAAGGAAGATTCTTTCCTAATCCAGAGGATGGTCTGGGAGAGGTGACTGACTGCTCTTTCATTGTTTTATGATATACTAATGATATCTGCAGGTATCTATCCAAGACACTATCTTTGCAATCCACGCATTTTTCATCACAATCATCACTTGCTTTCAGATTTTCATATATCCAGTAAGATAATCTCAGTTTTAGTAAAGTGACTTTTCTGCAGAAAGGAAAGAATCACGTTTCACACCTTGGCTGGATTCTCTTCTTCGGCTATATTATGGCAGGGATAGTCTTTGGTGCTATCTTTAAGGTAAATTCAGAATGATTTTTCAAACCGACACGAGAGATTCGAAAATTTCTAGTACACAGACTTGTTCCCTTCAACTCCCGCATTCAACTACTGGAAGGTGCTTGGTTACCTGAAACTTTCGATCAGTTGCATCAAATATATTCCCCAGGTAAAAGCAATTTAAGAGCATCATGGCTCACAATTCCAAGGTTTACTGGAATTATAGACGACAAAGCACCCTTGGCTGGAGCATTTTTAATATTCTTATGGATTTCACTGGAGGATTGCTATCTGTGCTTCAAAATGCAATTTCAATCATCCAAGCAGGTGAGCAATCCTATGTTGCCTATTTCTCAAGTGTATTCCTTTACAATAGGATGGGGTGATTTTAATGTTATCAAATTCGCATTGGGCAATATTTCGATGCTATTCGACGTGGTTTTCATGCTACAGCATTACTTGTTCTATTATAATAAAATACCTGACGACTCTCAAGTGATTTTTACCTTTTTTCAACTCTTGTTACATTGCCTCTAAATGATCGAAATAGTTCGTTGATGAATTTGTGATTACGAGAGGCAGTTACCAACGACATCAGAGGCCGGCTCAAATACATGATACTGCTATAAATAAGCCTCTTATTGCTCAGAAAAAATTCGATTATGAAAACACCGATGCTCCTGGAGAAAGCAGAACCACAAGACCGAATATGAAATATATTGTCCCAACTTTTGATGTAAACCGAACTGATTTGCCTTCTTTGACGATTCAAGGATTAGGAAATCGAACTAAGGTCATTCTCTAAGCAGGATCTGAGTTTGAAATGATTATTTGAAAGTTTTTTGGTGATAAGTTGCACATATTCAATTCTCTTCATTTTGAAGTGTTAACTATTCATTGTGAGGCGTTCTCTCGAAATCGCGATTGGTTGTATCACTTTAAGCCGGTTGAATAGGCAAGTTAAGAAATATCAGTATAGATATATAGCGATGATTCTGTATGAAACAATTGGAAATAGTTGCAGAGGAGCTAATGCGTATAATTTCATTCCTCAAAGATAAATTCTGAAAAACTAATATGATAAGTTTTGTCAAGTTAAATTCTTTCCAAACATCTGCAGTTTAGATTATTAGTCGAGAAATGTGGATAATGATTGCTTTAGATATATTTTTCTTTATTTTAAGCTAATTTCCGTTAAATATAGCAAGCAAATAGTCTCTACAATTAATCAGGAGGATGCATAAATTATCATTAAGAGTTTAGAGTTTAGGAGTAGGAGCCAGATGTTTGTAGTACTCTTCTCCCAATATACGATACAGTCTTGCTTTATCTCCAGCATCCAGACCAATTTCCTTTTGAAGTTGCTGAGTTTTTGCAAGTGGCAAAGCTTCTTCAGATCGGAAATATAATTCCCCAGAATTGATCCAACTCACACAGATAAACACATCAGTGGATCTACCTGTCTTCAATGCATGTTGTCCGAAGAGGAGTCCCACAAAGAGACGTGCGAACCTTTACATTATACAAAAATATAGATTAATACATTCATGAGGTAACAATGAAAATAAAAGATTTATTTATTTACCCAAATGTGATCTTCCTCAAAAGAGATTCCTTTGCAGCCAATGCTTTCATATCTGTAAGGATCTCATGGAGATCAGCGTAGAGGTTGTTGTATGATAAGATGAGCTTGGTTATTGATTTTTTGAAATCAGGATTTCGTAAGAATTCATCAGAATCTGAATGGACCATTTTAGCAGAAACATCTCTGAAGTATGTTGCAAAGGATTCGAGTCTCTCGGTTGGAGAAGTTCCAGTTATCAGAGCTCTGATGAAATCATGGCAGAGAACATTCGTTGTGCCTTCCCATATTGGAATCACCTATTACGCTGAGAAACAAAGCTTTTTGCAGACTAATTACTTGAGCATCTCTCATCATCACTGGAATATTAGTACTTTCGATGTAGCCTTGAGCTCCCAACGATTCAACTCCTTCGCTCATGACTTTCATACCCTTATATTGAATAAGTTGCAATATCTCACAAAACTAGGATAAATTACCTCCTTAGCTGTGAAGAGTTTGATAACTGGGGTGAGGATTCGGAAAAGATCACTCTCGACTTTGTTAGCAGTACCCATTTCAACCTCCCCGAAAAGTTTTGTTCCAAACAGTGTCAGCAAGAGACTCCCTCGAAATGTTAGTTCCTAGTGAATAAACTTGAGCTCACAGTGAGTTACGTGTATCAGTACCATATCAAATAGGACAGATGCTTGTAATTTGTTCTCTGCAGCTAATTTTCCAAATACCATTCTCTTCTTATTGAATTCGCGTGACAACGCGATCATCCTTCTCATAAATCCACAAGCTCTAATACGCGAATTGAGATCATGGCAATATCGATCTTGATTTTACACGATGGCATTATAGAGCCGAGTCACAGTGAGCATATCAGAGATATAACGGATTCCTTTCCCTGGAGCTGAAATCAGGTAAGCTACTGTGCCATCAAGCACTAATTCGGCGGTTGGGACTTGTCGGGTGCCCATTTTATCCTTCAGTTTCAAGATTGAGATTCCATTCAAACTTCCATCTTTTGCTCTCACCCTAACGAAGAAGATAAGAAAGAACTCGATGAAATGAAAGGGAAGATCGAAGAATTGCAGGCCAAGTGGGATTTTGCGGTCCAACAAGAAGAGTACTATTACGAGGATCGACAGAACGAAACCCAGAAAAAGGGATACGCTCATGACGAGGCCTTTAGAGGAAACACAACGAGATTAACAGCGCATGAAATATTTTTCATTCGCCAAGAGTTTAAGAAACAAAAAAAAGATATTCAGTTCGGAAGACTGGATGATATCGTTTCTCGGTTGAAGTTTTTCGTGAGAATGAATAGAGAGGTCAGGATAGCTCTGCTAAGAGAAGCGAATTATGTGCATTATAAAAAAGGAGAGACGATTTTCCGAATGGGAGATTACGGAGACCTCATGTATGTGATATTGAGAGGAGGCTGTCTGGTCAAGGTCCCGCAAAAGAGCCTTGATCAAGGGCAGTTGCTAACTGTGGCTTCGTTGTATGACGGATCGCATTTTGGAGAGCTTGCGATGATTGGAACGAAAACCAAAAATCCAAATGCAATCGAGTTGCATGAGATCAAGGGCTTGAATGAGGTGCCGAGGGTTGAGGAAGAAGAGAGAAAGAAAAAGATGCTTAGAGATCAAATGAAGCGTAACAAGCGTGAGAACCAAAAGAAAAAGAAAATGCTCATGCATTTGAGTTATAATGACATAAATCATTTCGAGGAAATAGATGAAGTTGATGAAGACACAGTCAAGGAAAAGAACGCTGATCTCAGGGAAGAGCTGGGAGTTCAAGAAAACGAACAGGCAGGAAAAGGTTATGTCGAAAGGACGAGAAGAGCAGCAACTATTGAAGTTAGTGAGGATTGTGATCTGCTGGCGATTAATAGAGAGACGTTCAAAGAATTATATGTGTCGATTTTGCAGAAGGACATTGACAATAAAATCAAAATAATCATGCAGTTGCCATTCTTTAGGGTAAGATCATGGAGTTTAATCATTTATTTAATTGGTGATCTAAATTAGAATGAAGAATCGTTCAAGATCGTGCCTTTGGCGAACAATTTGAGCAGCTTGAAATTTAAAATGGGACAACGAATCATATCGAGAGGATCGACTCCTCGTTGTCTTTACATGGTTGCAAGCGGACGCTGCAAAATTATTTATGAAGAGGTGATAACTGAGCAGAAGATCCCACGGCCATCAGATAAGCTCAAACCATTTAAATACAAGGACTTTATAGAAGAGGCCACAGCAAAGCGCCTCGCTGCGGCGAAGAAAGAAAGCAAGCTCAAGGCCGAGGAATGCGAAGAATATCACAAGAATGACCATCTTAGGCGGACGTTTGATAATGAGCGTTTTGCTTGTCCTGAAAATAACAAGAGCATTCACCATGTAAAATTTTTGCATTATCTCAACTCTTAACATCATATTTCTTTGCATAATGGCACAGGTTCCATTCAAAGAGCTTCGCCGAGGTGAGATGTTCTGCTTACGCGCGATTCTCAACCAAGACGATGACGAGACCTACATGGCTGATGAGAAAAATGTCGCCAAGCTCACGGTTATCGCAGATTCTCCTTCAGTGGAGATTTACGCGCTGGATCGCAAATTCATGATCTACATTCCAGATTATGTCCAGGTAACCAAGCTCCTCCTTCAGACCGCTAAGTTAACCCATCGCATAGAATATTTTAAAACTTGGACTTGGCTCAATGAAAGAGTTCGATGATTACAATATTGAGAAATCTCGCAAAGAGTACGCTGAGTGGATCAAAATGAAGCATGACTTAATGAAACAAACGCTAATGAATAATGACGATCTTCGAACTGGTTTCCATCGCGACTACAAAGTGTATTAACCAAGGGCATCAGCCCCTGAAAAGCAACGTCTTTTCTTTCCAAGAAATCGTCGCCTGCTTTTGTAACTTATATAAGAGGAAAAACTCAACAACGTGTTTTTAAGCCTACACGTTAAAATTTTTGGTTGCTACTTCATTTTTAACTAATAAGATTCATAAATGACAGCATTATTTTTTCACGTTTGTAAAATGTGAATAAACCAAAATCTGTCTCTGTGCTATACTGCCAAACCATGATATGCATTATAAAAATTTTTACACATCGAATGACAGTCTGCTGGAAATAATGGGGAAGTTATTTGCTGCAAATGTTGAGTAAAAGATGATTAATCTCATGGAACTCGTCTGAGTTATCCTCAAAAATGTTGTTGCAAAGTTCAGTGAAATATTTATTTTCTGCGATGTTGAAATCTCCGCTTTGTTTGAGAGATAGCAACACCCCGGTTATATTCTTCACCATCTTCTTGAGCACTTGAGTCTTCTCCTCGTTCATATCGTCTTCCACTTTATCTTCCAGTAGTTGGTTGTCTTGAGGTTGAACTTCGTTTATGTTTTCGGATTTGTCTGCATTCTCCGCATTGGCCTCCTTTGGCTCAGCTTCATCTTTCTTAGAGCTTTCAGTTTTTGCCTCTTCGTATTTTACACGCATCTCATCGATCTTTTGCTCTATTTTGAGCTGCATCCATAAGATATAATAAGAAAAAGAGGTAACAATGAGAGAGAGAATTACCTCAACGTTTTGATTCAAAGCGTGTTTGATCTCCTTGATGAAATTCTCGTCAATGTCTTTTTCGGTCTCTCCTTTCTTTTGTTCGATTTCAAGGAAGTTCTTTAGGGGGTTGGCAATGATCTTATCGAAGTTTTGCATGATTTGGTTTGCATCTATTTAAGAAGGCATGCTAAGATAAAAAGCCGTTTAGAACGATTGTACTGAAATTTTGTAGTCCGCGAAGTCTCCATTTAGCTGAGATGTGTTTCAATGCGCTGTCAAGAAGATTTATTTGTACACCCTAGATTATTGAGTGAATAAAATCGTCACGGAGAAGGAAAAGTACTGTCCATCCGTATTCTTGATAGAACCGTGAGTTTAAGCTAGCTGGGTTCTTTTCAGCGAGATCGTTGAAATTCCTCATTTCACTGATCAGAGCAGTTTTGCTATGAAAAGAATAAATAAAATCACAGGGCATCAATTAAGATTAAAGTTACCGTTCCAAAATCTTGATAAAAAGAGCCATAGCGTAAAAGTCGATTTCTTGCAGCAGACCTTGCGAATTGCTGGTTCTAACGTCCGAGTCGATAGACTCATCTCGCTCTCTATCTGACATATCTGATAATAGGTTGTTTTATTTCAATATAAAGCATATTATAGGCAAAATACCTTGATCCTCGGATCCTTCTTCCGATGGCAAGACTAAAATCCGATGGTCAGGGATGTTCATTGCTCCGAGTTCATTTGCGAATTTTACGATGGCATTGCTACCAGAAGCTGTTAAAATAGATCCACTTTGGAAAAAATCGTAGCCCAGGTAGTATTGCTGTCAAAAGCAGAATCTGATTAAATGACAATCTGAGCGATGTTATCGTTACCAAACACAGGTTCACCCACTTGCAGCGGCTGAATCATTTTTACTTTCTCAGTTAATTGTGGAGGCATCTGAAGATCCTCAAGGCTCATCTAATTTCGTATATTATAGCTGCAATGGTATACTTTTGAGCAGACCTTTTTGTTGAGATAATCTCGAACGTTATTTCTATATTGATTTAAATCGTCGAGCTGCTGCTGGATAAAATGAGCTGAAAATCTCCTCGGTTTCCCCATTAACGCACGAATTTTGCCCCATTCATTTCTTTTCAGTCTCAGCTTCTAAAAAAACAGATTTCAAACTCAAAAATCCCTCCATAATGATCACCTTTTCCTCATCATCCACTCCAAGAATTGCTCGAAATTCATTAAATTCGAAGTAAGGCGCATCAATTGTCGAATAAAAGCACTCGCATACGACATACTTTGCCAACTGATAGGAGCACATTAGTAAGGCAATTTCGTGTGGTGTTTTACGCTTTTGGAGGACTGATCATCAAATAATTTCTTAGCGTTGGTCGGAGTGAATTTTCTGTTTCTTTTCAAAGAAGATGTCCTCAGCTGCGCACCAAACTTTTTAAGGAAGTTCGGGTCATCGAGCTCGAGATTCGGGTTGCTTTTCGAGGTAATTCCCGATGATTTCCTGGGCTTTTTGCTCTTCTCTCGAGTCGACAGCCTACATAAAAATTTTTACAACTCTCATTTGCACGCATTAGTTACATCCTGCCAGCTTTAGTTTCATAGACATCATCTTTGTCATATAGACGTGATCCTGTAGTTCTCTTTGCTTTCAAAGTTCTCCTTTTGCTAGCAGAATCCTCCTGTCTCACGTGCTTGCTCTCCGACTGCCATAAATAACACTAAATCTCCTCTATCAATCAAGACTGTTACTGTGCGATAAACTCTAGTGGGTGCCAGCTTGTGATGCTCAGTTGAGTAGGTGCTCACTGGATTGATCTCAATCTGCAAATTCCTGTTGTTGGGTGGATATTCGATTTCCATGGTTTCATAGTGATCAGCCATGATAGCTGAGAACTCTTTTGCAGTGCAATTGTTGTTGAATTTCAAAAAGTTCTTGTTCTATGAGATCACATCCATTGATAATTAATATTGATCAGATTCACCATTGGAAGGTACCTTGAGATATACAGAGATAAGATTTGCACTGGTGCGGGTATAGCCAGCTTCTTTTAATTTGGCTTCCATGGTTTCCAGGTCCGTCAGACCACTCGCTCTAAAATCTTTTGATTTTGGTTCGTTGCTTTAGAATAGTAATGTCAGCGGAAGCTTACATTTGAGGAAAATTTCAAGCTCTTCTTCACTCCAGCGAGGTCCCATGTCAATTTTTTCTATCGAAAAGCGTAAATTTTCCTCGATTCGAAAAGAAAGTTTGATTACTTTGCTTATCTTCGAGGAATTTTTTGTAAACTGCCTCGTCAAGGATAGAGCTGCCTAAAGGGTTTGGATTTGTGCATTGAAGTGAATGGACTGGTGTTAGTTACCAGGTTGATCTGTCATTTTGGGTTTTCTCTCTAGTTTTAGTATACTATCGAGCTTAGCCGCTTTTCCCTTTTTTATATTTTCAAATATTTGTATGTTGTAATTAGGGCCCCTTGAAATGAGCTTTAAAAAAAAAATTCTTAAAAATCGACGTAAATCAATGACGCAGAAGCTCTTCTTGTAGTCCAACCATCTCCATGGCAACGAAGTATTTGAGAAGGGGAATATATGAAAAATCGATCATAATAATAATAGTTGTGAGCTTTGCAGAGATAAAGCCAAAGAAGTATGGCTATTGAAGTCGTGTAACTGGAAGGACTGGGATATTTGAAATTAATTACTGAAGGAAATTTTGAGAATAAAAACAAAGAACCTCGTTTAAACGTTGTTCAATAAACTGCAAGAAATTATAAGGAGGAGGATCCAGTTCAAAGGAATGTAGATTGAAGGAAAAGATTAGTAAGAATAAATAAGATATGGTAGCAGGTATTGTATAGTGTGTCGATTATGTTGGTTCGACAGAGAGCTCGAGATATTGCTCTGATTCATTATTTAAATCTTGCAAATCTATAAAATTTATTGAGAATGGAAGTTTAAGAATGGAACGAGCCGATATTGCAAAAAACAAAGAAGAAGATGACCCAAAGTCGCGGATATTGCTAAGCTTCGAAACCGAAGGCCCAATGAAGAGTTTGACGAGAGATTTTGTTGAAACGTGCATTGGATACGCAATCACTTCTTTTTATGGAGTCCTTGGATCTGCGAAATTTTCGATTCAGGTGTTGGAGGTTGACGGCTATCAGAGAACCGCAGTTGTGCAAACTGATCCAAAGTAAATCCTCATTAATTAATTTGCTTAAGTGCTAATTATGACCCGATATATTAACATAGACGAGTTGATGAGCTCTGGGCGGCTGTGGCTCTTATAAGCAAAGTGGGGGATGTAAAGACTCGCGTAAAGATTTCGCAGTGTTGATGAAACAGCTTTTTTCAATGGAATAGCGAACATTTTTTGGTGTCATAAGCAGATTGTCGAAGTTATTGTTGAATGTTGCTTTTGTTTTGCTTCATTCTGACTTGAATAATGGCTAAGATTCGAGCAATTAACAACCATTTTCGTGTTGTGTTTTCCTGTATCAAACCAATACTGGCATCATTATTTTATTTATGCAAATTCCTCCCAGAAGCAAGTCAAAAAAATTTCGAAAATTTCATTATGTGATGCGAATGGATGTTTCTATCTTTCTAGTCCTCTCAATTAAGAGCAAATATTCCGAGTTCATTCGTTGTTAAGTGCTGAGTAATATTTTATGACACCACAGCATCTGTTTCAAATGTTTTAAAATAACCGAATTCAACAGTTTTGTAGGAAATATGGCTTAAAATTGTCCGACTGCTTTGACAAACAATTGAACAATGATCCTTCTCTTCAATAAATTAGAAATCATTACTTAGATACAGACGATTTAGACCATTTTACGAATCTCCAATATTCTCTTCAAAAAAAATATAAGTATGTTGAGACTCCAAGAGAGGGAGACTGAGTCAATCCTCTGCTACAAGAATTAAGCTAGATAAGCGAGTATCGACCATCGCATGGGATACAAAATCTGTTTATAGAATTAATTGGATATCAGGTAGTTTCATGAAATTTTCTTCGAGCTTTTAGGTATAGAATGCTCCATATCTCTCTTCAATCACTTTCCAGGATCAAAAAAGTGCTTCTCCGACTTCTAAGATATATTTTCTGCTAGTTTTGAACATTAAATATTTGATAAAAAGTCCTTTGTTTTATTTCAACGCTATTAATACCAACCGAAAGCGGTTCGGATTTTGATTCGTTACGGGAATAACCAGACTTTCTTCGAGTGCAGCCTTTTGAAAAAAAATGACTTCGATGGCTCCCAAGACACAGAAATATATTGATATGATACCT
>ENA-UOUE01001620-UOUE01001620.1-compost-metagenome-genome-assembly--contig:-NODE-1620-length-13466-cov-7.739338_pt1 | contig 13466 bp, 8 predicted proteins | sample MGYA00238146_ERZ747223 | MGnify/ENA primary metagenome ERZ747223 (study PRJEB28781, sample SAMN06268865) | compost metagenome | isolation source: single cell | place: USA: California, Emeryville, Joint... | reverse complement strand
TTCAGAACTTTTGCCCAGTTGCTATTAGGATAGTGAAATTCAGGAGTGGAGGCACCGGATTTGGAAGAAGATAATAATAACTCGAGATCTGATTGATCATCAGCAACCTCGACAGCGTCGTTCGGTACTTCCAACAGTTCGAGTCGATTACTAGACAATCGAGCGAATTTTTTCAGATGATTTGCCATCTGGCCAGCAGAGGAAATTTGAAAGCTAGATAGGGTAATGGCATCATTTTCAAGTTGGGATTCTTCGAAGTTTTCATCATCTCCATTTATCTCGTCTATAGAGTGATCATGAAGTTGAACGATGTTGTCTTCAAAGGGAGAAAATAGACCTTTGTTCTGTAGATCGGGAAACTCATGGCCCGTCCAACGTTGTAAGTGACCAGCCATTCGATTTGCTCTGCATGATGCACATTGATGGTGAGGACCTGTGCCTTTTTTGCCTTTACATTTGCATGGTGTATGTGCAGTAGATGCTTTTGTAGTGCCATTCTTCATTTTAGCAAATTCAAGCTCGGATTCATCCACAAATTTTCCGATCTTCTTCTTGTTGGTAGTCTCATTTAAGGGTTTAATTATTCCATCTCTGAACTTGATAAGATGATGAACCATGTGTCCGGCCGATGCGGCAGGAGGACATCCATGAGTGGGTTCAGTTATCTGAGATTGATTCCTCCCACCCATGCCAGACATTTGAGCAGTAGTAGTATTAGATTTTCTCGCGCTGTGTGCTCTCCTACCATGAACGAAGCGGTCCACGTGATTGGCCATTTGAACAACAGAAGCACGATGAATTAAATCCTTGATTTGCTTTTGACTGTTCGATTTGGCAAGTGTTCTAGTCGCGCTAATGCTGAAATCTTTGTTGGATGATTGGTTTGATTGAAATCCTTTCTGAATTGGCGATTTTCTGCTGAAGGCAGAAATTGAGCTCTCAAAAGAATCACTGAACGGTTCCTGATCGACGTTCTGTGTCATCGCCACACAGAGAAGAACTCCAAGTAGTAATAGAATCGTAGGTTTAGACATTTCGGTCCAATTTTGAATCTTAGCAGATTTATTGGAAAACCTGATATTCGCTGTGTTAACATCTGACACTGCAAAATGACTCAGGAGTTAAGCATTGAATATTAAACCTTAATTATAAGCAACTCAATAATTGTTTCTTGCATAGTCTAACTCTTCGAAAAAATGAATCGAAAAGCTGCTACCTTGCTGTTCAGCAATCTTCTCTTATTTGCTGGGAGATAAGGATTTTTATGTAAGTTTGTTGCAATATATTTCAAAATTTTTTTGGTGGTTCGAAATTTCTTTAAAGTGGATGTTGACATTAAATACAAATCCTCAGAACGAAATAAAATAGAAGATTGTATTCATATATGAATGTTTATTAGAGCATCAATTTTCGAACCTCCTCCAATCGAAGGAGTGAACTATTCCTAGATGATAATTTTATCTTGTCTCTTCTTCTTTCTAATATTTCACGCTTAACTTGGAGCAGGATTATCTTTTTCAAGAAAGAATTTCAACACAACAAATCCACTCTGCATTGTGTAAAATTAGTTCACATGTAGCAATAAGTCCAGATTCACTAAAACTCTCCAACTCTAGAAGTACCCCAAACAATTGAACATTGAAATCTGAATTTCGCTTAGTAATAGTAGTAACTATCAAGTAAGTAAATCTGAGAGGGATTCATCTTATTATATTCCACTATGAATTTCATCAAGACTTCCGAAGTCTGTATGTTTTGAGAACCAGGTGCCACTCTTATTGAAATATTTCTAAAATATTCTACTATTTTACTTTTGTCAAACAAAATTTATCTAACTAAGCAGTTTTATTGTTTTTTTTTTCTCCTGACTTTGACATAATTTCATTATCATTCATGTTGTGAATAGTAATTTTGAGTATCATCTTTGCACAAATCCGAAATTCTTTGAAAAGAATGTCATGGTTTAATTTTGAAGCTCAGAGATTCAATTCTAAATTTATTAGCGAAGTTGGTTGATTTATTACTGCAACAGCGAAGATACAAGAAACCATTTCCACAAACTCATCAATACACTTAGAGGTTACTTCTTACCTGTAACCGCATTCACAGCGTTGGCAATGTGGAAGGCTGATGTACGATTCCCATTGATCACTCCAGTTTTTTCCACTAGGAACAATTCGTGCCCTTTTCCCACAAAACCCTTTAAAAGTCCAGCCAGACGACCAGAAGGACCTTTAGGTAGCTCATTAAAGGGACAGCCCTCTTTTCCTGAATCGTCTGCAGTGTTTCCGTTTTCTTTGGTATGAATAGTAGATTGACTTCCAGTTCCATGGGATTTTTTGTGAGAAGCTCGATCAAGTGGGAGCTCACGATTCTTAAAGAGTTTACCATCTGATTGCCTAGTAGTGTTGTTGTCGACAGCAATGTCCTTCTGTCCGAATAATTCAAGATCTGACTCTTTAGCAAGCTCTGTGCCATCGTTTCCATCGAGTAGAGTTCTCTGACGAGAGCGTGCTGTGAAATTGTTAATCATTTTTGCAAGTTGATCGGAACGCAAGTGTTTGAGAGCAGGTTTCACAACAAATTTAGACGTGACATTCTTGACCATGTCTGCGAGTGTAGTAGAGCGAAGGTCAGATAAATGTCTCAGAGCCAACTTAGACGTGAAATTCTTGATCCCGCCTGCAATTTTCATGACGTTCGTACGAAGGTCAAACTCAATGCTGCTGTCATCGAAATCATTCAGTCCAAGTAACTCAAGCTCAGATTCTTCCAGTCTATTAATAAATTTTTTGACAAGATCTGCAGGTCCAGTGCCATGTCTGGTTGACTGAGCTGCTACCATGCAGATTAGCAGTCCGAGAAAGAGAAAAGCACACAATTTTCTCATTTTTCTTGAATACTCAACTCTATTAAAGAAAGTTTTATTCAAATAAAGAACTCACAAAGCACTTTTATTCAAGTATAACTTTTCAAAGGCTCAAGAGTCTCCCGGGTTGCTTAAAGGGATTAAGAATATTGCTTTTGATTGAAGGTAATGAAAGCCTTGAATCAGCAAGCATCATACTTGGCTAATGAAAGTTCTTATAATTTGGCAATTTTTAGTTTAGTTGTTTTAGTTTAAATTAAGTTAATACGAACTAGTTTGAATTATGCAAATAGATACAGATGAAATATCAATGGAAGGTTCCTCACTTTAATAGTCTGAACATTTTTTCTTCCAAAGTCAACTGAAAAGTGATGAAATAATATTCAAATAAATAAGCAGTGCGACAAGCAACGTCTATATTTCAAGAAAAAAGCAACGTTTCAAGAGATAAGACATTTTAAGGCAAGATAAGCAAAATGAAATTTGAAAAAATTTCACAAAGTTCTATTAAGAATAGCAATTTTCAGGATTGTCTTTCATAACTGCTAATTTCATTTCACCATTTAATTATGAAGTTCAGAGATCCAATTATAAAGTTGGTAGCGAAGCCCATTGATATAGCACTGACAGCAACAGCGAAGATACAATAAACCATTTTTCCTCAAATTCATCAAGACACTTAGAAGTTAGTTGTACCGATGACATGTTTCATTATTTTGCGGGCAATGCAGCCTACTGGTGTATTGTCATCTTTCACTTTAGGTTTTTTCGCTAGGAACAGTTCGTGCCACTTTTGTGTTTTTCCTTTTTCTTTCGTATCAACAGTGGATTGACTTCGAGTTCCATGAGATTTATTGTGAGAAGCTCGACCCATTGGGAGCTCACGTTTAATAAAGAGTTCAATATCTGATTGCTTATTAATAATGTTGTTGTCCTCAACAATGTTCTTCAGTCCGAATAATTCAAGATCTGACTCTTTAGCAAGCTCTGTACTATCATCGTCATCAGACAGAGCTTTTAGTGACTTGTTTGTGAAATTATTGACCATTCCTGCGAGTATCATAGTACTCATTCTTGTCGCAGCCAACTTAGACGTGAAATTCTTGATCCTGCCTGCAAGTTTCGTGAATTTCTCAACAAAGCCAAACTCAATGCTGCTTTCATCGACATCATTCAGTCCAAATAACTCAAGCTCATATTCTTCCAGTCTATTAATGAATTTTTTGGCAAGTTCAGCAAGTCTAGTGCCATTAATACCAGCAACATTAATGTAGTTAAAGGTCAAATCTTCAATAGACAAGTTATCTGAATTTTGAGAACTCGAAAAAGGTAATTTTAAAGGTGCTTTTCTGAGTTTGCTAGCAACGAAAGTCTTGAGAGGCTCTTGCCTGGTAGACTGGGCTGCAGTTATGCAGATTAGCAGCCCGACATAGAGAAAAGCGGACAATTTTCCCATTTTTCTTGAGTGCTCTGTTCAAGAAAGTTTTATTCAAATAATTATTCACTAAGCACGTATAACTTTTCGAAAAGGCTCAAGAGTGCCGAATCAAAATATGATCAGAGATTTTCAGAGCAATAAAAAGTGATTTCTGAGGCTTTGAGAGTCTCTCAAGTCGCTTGAAGGTATTAAAGAAATTGCTTTGAATAGAGGCAGTGAGGTTTTCAACCTACAAGCGTCCTACTTGGTCGAATGAAAGCCCTTAACTTGGCAACTCCTAAATGTCTTGGTTTTAGTTAACATCAAGTTACTACATAGTTTGAATTATGAAATTAGATACAGATGAAATATCAATGGAAGGTTCCTCACTTTAATTTTAAGATTTATCAGAGTTTTTTTTATAATTCCTATTAGGAACACCAAATTTTCAGTATCGTCTTTCATAGCTGCTAATTTCATTTCACGTTTTAATTATGAAGTTTAGAAATACAATGATAAAGTTACGAGTTAGCGAAGCTCGTTGATAGATCACTGGCGAACTCATGAATTCACTTAGAAGTTAGTTGTACCCACACTTTTCACTTTGCGAGTAATGAAGCCTACTGGTGTATCATCATCTTTCACTTTAGGTTTTTTCGCTAAGAACAGTTCGTGCCACTTTTGTGTTTTTCCTTTTTCTTTCGTATCAACGATGGATTGATTTCGAGTTCCATGAGATTTATTGTGAGAAGCTCGACCCATTGGGAGCTCACGTTTAATAAAGAGTTCAATATCTGATTGCTTATTAATAATGTTGTTGTCAACAGCAATGTTCTTCAGTCCGAATAATTCAAGATCTGACTCTTTAGCAAGCTCTGTACTATCCTCGTCATCAGACAGAGCTTTTAGTGTATTGTTTGTGAAATTATTGACCATTTCTGCGAGTTTATTGGGAGTCAGTGTAGAGTATTCTATTGGAGCAAATCTAGTCGTGAGATTCTTGATCATCATTGGAAATATCCTGGCATCATCCAAAAAGGGAAACTCAATGCTGCTGTCGTCGACATCGTTCAGTCCAATTAACTCAAGCTCAGATTCTTCCACTCTGTGTTTTTCCAGGAATTTTTTTAACAGCTTAACATGCGCATTAGCATCACCAACAGCTTCATGAATGCGACCAATGCGTGCACTGATGCCTGAAAATATTGAAGAGCTGAAATCTTCGATAGACAAGCTATCTGAGTATTGAGAGCTCGAAAAAGGTGATTTTAGAGGTGCTTTTCTGAGTTTGCTAGCAACGAAAGTCTTGAGACCCTCCTGTACGGTAGACTGGGCTGCTGTCATGCAGATTAGCATTCCAACAAAGAGAAAAGCGGACAATTTTCCCATTTTTCTCGACTGCTCTGTTAAAGAAAGTTTATTCAAATAAAGTATTTAGACTAAGTATTATACTCAGAGATAAAAACTTTCGAAAAGGCTCAAGAGTGCCGAATCAAAATATGATTAGAGATTTTCAGAGCAATAAAAAGTGATTTCTGAGGCTTTGAGACTCCCAAGTTACTTAAAGGGATCAAGTATATTGTTTTTGAATAAAGGCATTGAAAGCCTTCAACCAGCAAGCATCCTACTTGACTAATGAAAGCTCTTACAACTTGGCAACTTTTTAATTTACTAGGTTTTAGTTCTCAATAAGTTAATACGTATTGGTTTGAATTATGCAATTTGATATAGATGAAAGATAAATGGAGGGTCCCTTACATTAAGAGTGTTAACATTGACATTAATTTCCTGGCTAAAATTAATTTGGGTTTTGCGTCTGAAGAGGCTCGAAACATGGGAACAACAACAGCAACGACCTTCCCTATGACATCAGAGTTTTTTGACTTCATTCTATCTGAATTTCAAGTGATTTCCGATTCTAGATAGGTGCTACAATTCTTAAATCCTTGAACTCAGTCTTGTTGTTAACCCTCCTTGGTACGTCATGGAATGCAGGTCGGTGAACACGAAGAATGGGTTTCGTGAGCTGTTGTTCGAGATTAATAATCCGGCAGTCTTAAATTTTCAACTTCTAAGCTTGTGTTACTGGGAACAGTGATGTTAGCTCTTGGCTGGATGATTGATTTTGTCAAATAGACCAATGAAAAAGCGAAAAGGCCCATATGAAGAAGAATAATGATTATCTTTTTCATTTTCAATGTGTTTCATGAGCAGCCCATTTATTTTGTTGCTATTTAAGTACTCTGAAGATTAATCTAGGTGGGTGAATATTTATACTAAAGTAGTCAAAGTGGCTCCAAAATTAATTTGTCCTCGAGATTTCTTGTGATGCATGATCAAAAATGATGAAACCTTGCAAAAATTACTCAAGGGTGCTTTACTTTAACAATGATCTTCTTCTCTCTCTCTAAGATGCTGTTAGGGTGAGAAAATTGCTTCCTCAGCGAATTTGTAATTCCTCTTAATACAAGTATCATCAGTCCCCATATTTATTGTTCTAAACTTAATCCCAAACAAATAAATAAAGCTAAGCTATTATCTCAAGCATAATGCATTCGAGCTGTCACTCTTTTGATCGGAAGGAACTTCCTTTTTTAACATATACCAAAATATAAACTATTTTAGCTCACAAACACCTCAACACTTTTTAGCTCCAATATATTTTTACAATTACTAATTGGCATTTATTTCGTTATTCTGCTTTATTCTGGTCAATGTCTTCTCCAGTTGAAACTGTAGTGGCTTCTGCTTTCGGTAATTCACTATTTTCAATTGGAAGGGCTTTCTGTTGCGGTGTCGCTATATTATTTTCTTCACTTTCCGGCTCTTTTGTTATAAGCGCTTTATTGATCTTATATGCGAAGAGAAACCCTGCTGCACATAGGATCGCTATTAATTCAGCCATTAAACAATCCTGCAACACATCTTTGCTGTTGTCCAAAACACCTCCCCTCAGAATATCAAACAATTCGTTTAGCTTTTCATTTTTAAAGCAGTTAAGCTCCTCGATCCATTTTATCTTCTCTGTGCCTTCTTTTAGTCGAGTATAATCCGCAGTCGAAATAATTATTTGCATTGCAAAAAACCACACATTCACAATATAAAATATCGTATTATGTTGTCCCACATCAGCAAACAACGCCTTATAATCCCCGCTGTGTTGGATATATTTCATGATATTATACGCGATCAAAAGGACCTGCAACACCAAGATAAAGTTCGTTATCAAGACATAAGTACTCATGTCTTCTTCAGATATTTTCAATTGTTCTGCGCAAGGAATTAGCGAATATTCTGGCTTGCAAAAATTGCATTTTGGGTCACGTAAAAAGCCGTCTCTGAATTTCGCATAAAGAACGACCTGCTCTTGTTGATGATAGACTTTCCATGAAGGCAATTTCTCCTGAGTCGCCTTGAGGCCATTCTCGTGGTAGAGAGTAAGAGGATTTGTTGTGTCTAAGATAACAGTGTCTTCGTCGGATCCGTATTTACCGCATCCTTCCTCTGATTTCCTCGATAAAGGATACGCTTCATGGAAAAGCCGCGGAGGGCTTACCATAGGGTTCAGACAAGGTTTATTTGAAAGTTCGATGTTTATTTCAACGAGGTTGTGGGGATCGCTGGCATTGGTGGTGAAAATTAAATAATTGCCATCTGATAGAGGTTGAGATTTGTATCCTGGTGGGATAGTGGTGCTTTGAGAGACAACGCGGATATCGCTGATCGGACAATTTTGTCCATTCGGGATGTAAAAATCTGAGGGTTCGGCTGCGCATTTCTGAGGAGTTTTCTCATTGAAAGCGGTTTTATTAAATTCTCTGTAGTTTTGAATGCTTTTAATGCAAAATTTCGAGTTTTTCCATTGGTGAAGGGTCCTGCTGGGTCGTTGCGCGATGTGAGTTGGTTTCCGTGGACAAGGTTTTCGACTGATAGTACCGCTAGATGGTTGATGACATCCAGAAACAGTGCCGGCCCAAGTTCCAATGCCTTTGTCTTCGTAGCCAGCGTCGCAGTCATCTTCAGCTGAGATGACTTTGATATCACTAATCATAGGGTGATTGCAATTGATGTCTTGAAGACGGTAAAGGATATTAGAAATTGTGGTGTAAGGATGCTCGGTGTTAAATATTCTTGTCCAATAGATTTGGTATCCTGTAAAAACGCATGATACGATAAAGAAGATGATTGGAAATGCAATTATCATCAATTGGGCTCGTCTTTTCAAAACAGAAGGCTTGATTCCCTTAGTAAGCGACTGAAATGGCAAATTCTTTAATTGATTTGAATCGCCAACGAGAGCATCTTCAGCGTCTTTCGGTTCGTCGATTTCTAAAGGCTGCATATGGATATAAATAAAATTGATATCTTGATATCAAAATTGACCAAATCTACCAAGATTTGCAATGATAAATTATATAGCGGTTGATACCTTTTACCATCGGTCTTCCATTGAGTTCATCAGGCTAATTGATTTAAGACAGATGTCACTTGAGGCGTATCTCTAAAATTCAACTCTCGACTGCTGATATAATAACTCTTTAGCTTAGAAAGCAAGGAATACTTTTGTATGTGATTGGTATTATAAGATATTTATAAGATATGTATTTATTTCAGATTTCGTTCTGAAAGTGGATCCATACTTTCCTCGGTCTCAAGGGCAATCACCAAAAATAATAGCGACATTTCATTTTTTTTTGGTCCTTTCAATATTGTTCTCAATTAGAGTTAGAAGGTTCTGCTAAAGATAAATAATTTATCGGACGTCACAATCCAAACATCAGAAAGTTAATCCTCAAATTTCTTCGTACAGTTACCAGCAACATATTTCCTTATCCCAATCATGAATTACGATGACTACGATGACCAATGTAAACTCATATCCTCTTTCTCAAATAATACTCACATGTTTCTGTAAAATTTTAGCTTTTGATGCAGGAATTGATTATGGTAATTCCTTCGAAGATTTCTTAGACAACCCTTATACAAGCAATCGTAAAATAATATTGTATTTGTCACATCACAATGTTTTCTCTTGCGTAGCTTATGCAAAAGACACAAAACATGGACAAGGCGAAGAATTCAGAGGCGATTTGCTCCAGAATGAATCTTTTAACGATGATGACGATGAAGATATACCTCGTCCAGATCAAGGCTGCTACATAGTTGAGGAATCAAGAGGCCTTGAGCTTCAAGAGCAAATCAAAAAGACTGGAATGAGCAAGCTTCCTTCGAGAAATATTGACAATGAATCTGATATATTTGACTTCCTTTTCTTCGATGAGATGCGGCCAGATGAGCTACTTGAAAGTCTCGAGTGCCAAATCCTCACAATTAGCGAAGCTGCTTCAGTCTATCTAAGGATTGGAAAGCTATTCAACTTTGTCTGTCGTAAACTTGATACACTGCTCGACGCTATCGATATTGTCACAGAATCTGATAAACTTGATGAAGCGAACTCTTTCTTAGACCTCTTTCATCGCTGTGTCTCTGCTGTGCGTTATACAAATTTTTCGAATGTTTGTCTCATGCCTGAGTTCCGCATGGAATTGGATGTTACCAGCGCTTTCCTCAATAAACTGCTAATAGTCGTCTCCAATCACCTTGACCAGTTGCCAGCTAATTCAGACAAGTTGTTCCTGAGCTTGATTGCTTTTATTATGCATCCTCCAGATCCTTATGTAATCCAGCTCGAAAGAGTCCCTGAGCTTGTGCTTGAGCATATGGTGCAAAGTCTACCAAGTGGACCCAACAGAAACTACTTCAAGTTTCTTTCAGTCATGTTTTTGAGCTCACCGCCAAATCTCGTGCCTCAGTACGTCGATAAAATAATTCTACCACTTAAATCAGTCGTTGAAGTCTCGCTGCAGCAGACAAGCCCAAAAGATAAATTCGCTGAGGAAGAAAAGATGCAAACGATAATGAATTCTTTAGACAACGAGAGTTTTCAGGCGGACGACGAAATGTTATTTCAAGTATTCAGATTCTTCATCATAGCGGTTAACAATGATCTCGTCAGAAAGCAATTCATCAAACAAAATCTCCATGTGGCTCTCTATGGCTTACTGCGCAACAACAACCCAGTGTTCGGCAAGGCGCCGACTAAGGCGTCTGTTCGTGTTATGAAGCTAATCACAACTCTCCTCAGCAATCTGACTACGGACTTAGAATCAGATCAACTCAAGAAATTCCAGGAGAGGATATATGATGATATCTGCACTTGTATTGAAAAAATGCAAACGGATTTCATCCTCAGCTGTATCGTGCCTATCCTAGCTGGCGCCAGTTTCAAGCCCGCAGCTCTATGCTTACACCTTGAGGACGAGCTAGAAACATCATTGAACAAGTACCGCTCTAAAGGCAGCCTTGCAGGGGCCGACAACACCAAGCTACTTCGAGATGATAAGGCGTTGAATTCTGAAGCGCTAACCAATCAGGAAAGATCGTATCTTCTTCAAAACATTCAAAAGCTTTCGCTAGACCCTAAAGGCAACAAGAAAGGATCAGAAATAAAGATCTCGGCCTGCGAATGGCGAAGGTCTTTCAAAGTTGACTTTTCTACTCAGTACCCGATGAATACAAAACCCCTCCACGAAGACCTCCAGAAAAGCGACGGGGTGCTCCTTATATTCCAGTGCTTAGTCAACGATGAGATTTGCAAGATCGGAGCTTTCTGCTCTGAGAAATTCGTGAAACTGTATCCTTGGGATAACACATATAATTACAACTACGGCGGAAACAACAACAAAGCGGCTTTCGTTTCTCCTGAGAATTTCCTGTTTTATTATTCTCAGCACACTAAACTGCATTTTAAGACTGCAGAGCAATCCGCCTCCGAAGACCAGCCACAGGAAACAGAGGTTGATTTGAACATTGACAATCTGTTTAATGAACCAGTTCCGACCACTCAAAAACCGCATGCAACAGCGTCGAAACCTACCGCGGGGAAGATAATCCTATCTCCAGCCAGTCTCATAACGGCCAAGTCTCTGCCCACGGCAAATACAAACACTTTCACGACTTATCCAACAATACACGAGAAAACAGATCCCAAAAAGAAAGTTTTTGTCGATTTTTCAGACAACAAGATAACACTGACCTTCAACGGAATCAATTTAATCGAATACTTCCCGATAAATCCAGACAATAACAAAGTAGCTGCAAATCTCAAAGGCATGGTCTCTGAGGAAGAAAAACGCGGCCAGAACGTTCATCCTCCTCAGTACGACCCTGATAGTTTCTCGTTTATCCAAAGCATGGAATGCTGGGTGCTTTCGTATCCTAAAGACCCCAAGCTAGCATCCGGTGAAGAACTCATTATGGATCTACATAGCATCTCAAAGGGAGCACTCATCGAGCATTTGAGTTATCTCCGCAGTGATCCGGTTACGCTAGCGCCGAGGGACTTTACGATTGATCAGATATTTTCAGTGCTTTTTAGAGGGTACGAGAAGACCTTTGCAGAGAAAATCACCTGCAAAATAGTACCGCAAGAGCAAATCGATCTCTCTCATCAGGCGCAGAAATTGATCGACATGTACCAAGGCTCGCAGCAGAATATCCTCGACCTGTTCCTGAGCATGAAGGAAGGAGTGAAGCTGTTGAAGGAGAAATTGAATCTCAATGAAGCCGTGCTTAACGAGAAATTCATAGCGCTTTCTAAGAAAGACTCGAAAATAATTCGAGAGCTCCTTGCTCCAGAGAGACTCGCTGCTATTGTAAAGAAAACGAAGTTGATAGCAGCTATGAATAATAAGCAGTTCCTGACGGACTACCTCGATTTCTCTCAGCAGATTGATATTTTCATGAAGATAGAAAAATATCATGATGCTTTAGTGGAAAACGAGTATTTCTTCTACACGTTGGTGCACATGATCGATACTTTTATTAAGAACGACATCTATAACTACAAGACGAGCTGTGTGTACTTAAAGCTCCAGCAGCGGTTGTATGGCACGTTGGTGAGAATCATAAAGGCTAAAGGCTCTCATGACCATCTTTCCAATGTGAATGTAACGGAGCTGATCCACTTGCTATTGCAGAAGATTACTGAAATGTACAAATTAATGGACTCTGGCAGTTTGTCTATGGTTGATCCGCAAGACCAACACAGTGGTAAAATTGGGGATGGACTGCTTCCAGATCAGCAAAATGATTACTTTTACACTGGTTGGAATAGCTTGAGCGGATCCAAAAACGACAAAGCAGGCGAAGAAAATGTTGCTACGAAGAAAAAAGCCCGAGAGCTTGAGCAAATGTTATCAAAGAAGATTCTTAAGCATGTTATGAGTATCCTTGCAGCATTGTTTGAAAGAGGCTTGTCACTTCAAGCGAAAAAGGAAGTCGCGGCCAAAAACCGGCAATTCAAACTCATTGTGCCGATTTCAAAATTCATTGGTGATTTGGAGATAGATAACCTCACAACTCTTCAGAGTCCCTTTTATAAGCAATTGACAGGTAAACTCTCGTTTTTGCTTAAGGAGTTAAGAATGAACTTTTTACTCATACATAGGTCTATTGAAGATGTGGTCGGATGATCCTTATCTCAGTGAGATATTCTGGGAGCCTGTTTCGCAATCTGAGAATAAAAACGCTGAGCTTAACTATACGTTCTATCAGATGCTTCTGAATAGAAAAGAGCAGGCCGAATACAGCCTTGAAGACTCGCGAAAAGAAGAAGCGAAAAGCAACGCGGATGAAAAATTGTAAACTAATCATTGATACTCAAGCACTCTATAATCCGTTTCTAATGAATGATGTAGAAAGCAATCAGCGACTGAAGCCAAGCAAAGCACAATAGAATTTTTCAAAGAAATCGACAAAAATTTAAAGAGATATTATTACATTCAAATTATCGAGCAGACCACAGACCTCTCGAAATTCTTAGTGTTGCCACTTGGTCAAGCCTACCCCAAAATCCTGAAAGAGCTTTGTGTCGACTCTTCCTCAATGAAAAACGCAAGAGGTACCTATGAGCACCACTACAAAGGAAATATCGCCTCAAACCCGAATTCTACAAAGACGCAGCGAATTCTGAAGGAGTTAGGTGATCTCAGCACCTCCCTGCCCGTTTCAGAGACAAACGCGATCTTCATGCGATACGACAAACAGCGCATGGACGTCATGAAAGCCTTGATATTCGGGTCAAAGGGCACTCCTTACGCTCACGGTGCCTTCATCTAC
>ENA-UOUE01001619-UOUE01001619.1-compost-metagenome-genome-assembly--contig:-NODE-1619-length-13480-cov-10.488249_pt1 | contig 13480 bp, 5 predicted proteins | sample MGYA00238146_ERZ747223 | MGnify/ENA primary metagenome ERZ747223 (study PRJEB28781, sample SAMN06268865) | compost metagenome | isolation source: single cell | place: USA: California, Emeryville, Joint... | reverse complement strand
CACAGGTTGTCAACGATTAGGAACTCTGATTTGATCATCGTATTTGACGGTGGCCACATTGTTGAGCAAGGAACTCACGACGAATTGATAAAGAAAAAAGGGAAATATTTTAGTTTAGCCTTTCAACAACTTCCACCTGAAGAACAGAAAAAAATATTGGCAGAAGCAGGAGAAGTAGAAGATGGTGTGATTCTTACAACCAAAAAACAAGAACTTAAACCGCTCGAAGATGAAAGTCAGCAGAAACTGATAATTGAAGCAGAAAATGAACAGAAACGGTACTCAAAAACAAGCTTCGATATTAAGGAATTCAGACACCCTGGAGACGATGAGCCAGAATTGCTTAATTATAGCGACAGAATCGATCAAGAAATCTTCCAGGTACCCGACCAAATTGACCAATTGACAAATGCAGTACAGAATGAGGGTAACATCCCAATGATCGACATTCAAGCTCTCCCACTACTACTTGCAAATACGAATAACACATACCACAACACTCTTCCAAATAGTGATGAAAATCCAAAGAGTGATCCGGCCTCAGCGGACAATCTAATACTACTAGAAGATGAAAAGGCTTCAACACCTCCTAGGAAAGAGACTCAAATACAGAAAAGACTCATGAGTTATGTTACACACAAACGATACTTACTATATGTTGCGTTTTTGGCAGCTATGGCTAACGGCTCAATTTTCCCAGCTTCTTCTGTACTGATGGCCCATATGATACAAGTTTTGGCTCTTCCCGATGCTCCAACTTTCAGATATGACGCGAACGTCCTTTCTCTCTGCCTGTTGATGTTAGGATGTGCAAGTTTCATCCTGCAACCAATTGAAAGAGGCATCTACGCTATTATTGGAGAGCAAGTAACAACTGGTGTGAGAACAGACGTTTTCCAAAAATTGCTGCGCATGCATATGGGGTATTTTGACAATCCTTTGAATTCTGCTGGTGCTTTGACCTCTAAGCTCGCGTCAGATGCTACCCAAGTGAACTCATTGATCACTACGGTTTATGGCTTGATGATAGGAGGGTTGGGTGCTCTTGTAACTGGTGTTGCGATTGCGTTCTCAGGTTCTTGGCAACTTTCCTTGATTGGCGTTGGTATGTTACCTATCATGCTACTGGCTGCAAAATTCAATGTACAGAAGAATCAAGGTTTCTCAGCCAAACAAGAAGAAGCTTATGCTGAGGCTAATGGCTATCTCAGTGAAGCCCTAAACAATATGCGAACAGTCGCTTCTTTTGCCAGAGAGGAGACGGTCTTGAAAACATACACCGCTAAACTCCAAGGCCCATTACGGGAGATGGAAAAGAAGAGCTTAGTTTCTGGTGTAGCCTTCGGATTTTCAGAACTCGCCAGATTTTTATTGTACTTTGTGATCTTTCTTTCTGGATCCTACTTTACTCGGGATATCGGTCTAAGCATTCAAGATCTCTTTTTGTCAATGTTTGGAATAATGTTTGGAGCCCTAGGAGCTGGAAACGCTATTAACGCTCTTCCTGAGGCAGGAACCGCTCGCCAAGCTGCAACTGCGTTATTCAATTTAGCTGATATGAAAAGTGAGATAGACATTAAAGATGAAGAAGGAAAAATCACAAAAGAGATTGTTGGCGATATTGAATTCCGAAATGTGAGCTTCAGATATCCGACTCGCTCGCAATATGTTCTTCAGAATCTAAATCTAAAGATACGTGCCTCTCACAAGATCGCGTTAGTTGGACCGAGCGGATGTGGAAAATCCACTGTTATTCAGCTCATCCAAAGGTTCTATGACGTAAAGAAAGGAGAAATTCTTTTAGATGGCATTGACATCAAGAGATATAACCTGAAGCATTTGCGACAATCTTTGGGTATCGTTTCACAAGAACCCTTCCTGTTCAATGGGACAATTGAAGAAAATATCAAGTATTTCATTAAATTCTTTTTCCAGAGTGTTGAATTTCTCTCACCTTTTGTTAAGGTATACTCGACCAGATGCCTCCGATGAAGAAATGCGAGAAGTTGCGAGACAAGCGAATGCACTCCACTTTATTGAGAATAATGAATTTGGTAATCAATATTTCCATTAGTTCACAGAAAATAAAATATATAATCTCACAGAGGAAACAGCAGCAGATGATAAGAAAAAGGACTTTGGTCGAGGATTCCAGAGAAGAGTAGGACCAAAAGGAAGTCAGATTTCTGGAGGACAAAAACAAAGAATTGCAATTGCGAGAGCACTTCTAAAAACACCTAAGATTCTCTTACTTGATGAGGCGACCAGTGCTCTTGACTCACAGAATGAGCAGATTGTGCAAGAATCATTAGATAAAATCATGCAAGGGAAAACTACAATCGCAGTTGCACATAGAATCTCAACGATCAAAGACGCTAATGAGATCTTGCTGTTCGATGCTGGACAGATCGCGGAAAGAGGGACTTATCAAGCACTTTTAGATATGAAAGGCCGGTTCTACAGGCTCGAGAAAGGTTTGTAATAATGTAGCTATTAGGTTTCTTGAGATACGAAACGTGATTATATGTGCTCAGAGATTTTACCAACACAAATAAATGTCTTAAATAACCATAATTATATACACAAATGAATAATTATGCATATGTGAAGGAATACAAATATTTCTGTGGTTTGGTTTACGCGGACCATAAAATTAATAAAAGTCAGCTTTTCTTCAGCCAAAGCATGAACCTGATATGCTTATTCTGAAAGTTAGCTTCCTGTTGCTAAAGCATTTAGTCTCATTTCGAAATCCATGAGAATTTGCTAGATTTACAAGGCGAAATTGGAATAATTCGAACGGCAAAAATCAATATTCTCCTCTTAAAAATCATTTTTGTGAGTACTTGTCTCAAAAGCGCTTTTTGGATTGGGAAGCGGTTATCGTCGCACGATATTTTGTGCTGGGCCCGATTTCAGGCTTCTTATGATTATGACAATAAAGCTCTACTGAAACTTGACTGTTGGGAATCTCGTTCTATTTGACTGAAATTTGTAGCCTTTCTAGGTCTCTTCTGCTGAATTTCTTTGCCTGTTTTGAATTACTTGCCTCAAAAAGTTGGGAAAAGCTGAGACTCAATCAAGTGGTTAAACGTTCTATTTGATCATTGCTTTTGTTGTTTTTAGATGCAACCAATGATAAATTGATAAATGTGAATTACTTGGCACTGTCGACATTACACATAAATGCGTTGGAATAAGTTTTTTTTTTTCCAGGCAAATCGAATTAGCCAAGCTATCCGAAAAAAAATTTAGAGAATTTTCCTTAAAATATTTCGAGGTAAATCATCTATTTATACTGATAAGAAAATGCAATGTGCATAATCAAACTTACAAATGACATCAACACAAAAACAAAACGCAATGAGACCACCCAAACCAGAAAATAATATTAGGAGTCTCTCCTTCACAAAGGAGAAAGAATTTTGCTGAAAATGATGTTCTACCAATTAAATTCACTAAGCTCTTTCGATTTTGCAACAAAACTGACTACGTCATCATCATTATTGGTACACTCAGTGCAATCGGGCATGGTGTTATGCTGCCGATCCTGACCTTGATTCTTGGATCCGCAACTTTAAGTTTCGATCCAAGTAACAGCCCAGATACCATTATAAGCGAAGGAAGAAAATACGCGATGATGTTCTTATACGTAGGTATTGCAGCATTCTTTGCAGCACAACTCTCGATGGCCTGCTGGATGCTGATTGGAGAAAGACAAACAATTAATATTCGACGTGAATATTTCCGTGCTCTTCTCAGACAAGAAATCGGCTATTTCGATAAAATCAATCCGAATGAACTCTCGACTAAAGTTGCAAACGATTGCCAAATGATTTGGCAAGGAATCGGTGAGAAAGTTCAGACTTTCATATACAACATTGTGAATATGATTGGAGGTTTTACTGTTGGATTTTCTAAAGGATGGGAGCTTTCATTAATCATGCTATTGAATATTCCACTTGTCTTTATTGGAGGCTCATTGTACATGTGGTCTGTTCAAAAAGCAACTAAAAAGAACTTGGAAGCATACGAAAAATCGGGAGGTATTGCGGAGCAAGCACTTAGTGCCATCAAAACAGTGGTTGCTTTGTGCGGTGAAGAGAAAGAAGTCACTCGATACAAGAAGTCCCTTGATGAGTCTAAGCGAGTCGTCGTCCGGTACGGTATTCTGGGAGGAATCTTCGTCGGACTTTTATTATTATCAATCATGAGTTGTTATGCGCTGGGGCTATTTTATGGATCATATCTTATCGAATGGAAACGCTGGAATCCTCTCACTGGAAGAGTATATTCATTTGCTGATGTATTGTCAATCCTCTTTGCAAATATGTCAGCTGCTTTCTCGATTTCTGGATTAACAGCTCCCTTAAAATCTTTCGCTCTTGCAAAAAAGGCTGGTGCAAAAGCTATGGCAGTCATCGACAGAGTATCCCAGATTGATATAGAAAGTGAATTAGGAGAAAAACCTGAGATCAAAGGAACAATCGAATTCAAAGATGTCACATTTGCATACCCTCTCAAACCTGAGAAACAAATCCTCAAAGGTATCAATCTGATTGCTCGTCCAAAACAAAAAGTCGCCTTTGTTGGTGAGAGTGGGTGTGGAAAAACAACCGCAATGCAACTCATCGAAAGATTCTATGAACTCGACTCTGGAGATATCCTCTTCGATGGAGTGTCTATCAAAAAGATCAATCTCAGATGGCTCAGAGACAATATTGGTTATGTGGGACAAGAGCCTGCTCTCTTTGCCACTTCCATTGAAGAAAATTTGAAGTTTGCGAAACATGATGCTACTGAAGAAGAGATTTGGACTGCTTTGAAGGCTGCCAACATGGATGTATTCGTGAGAGGACTAAAAGATGGTCTCAATACCTTTGTGGGATCAGGAGGAGCACAGTTATCAGGAGGTCAAAAGCAACGTATTGCTATTGCGAGAGCCATTCTAAAAAATCCCACTATTCTTCTATTAGATGAAGCTACTTCAGCTCTTGATAGAAAGAATGAGATTGAGATCCAAAAGACTCTGGACGAGATCTCTCAAAATAGAACGACAATCGTCATTGCACACAGGTTGTCAACGATTAGGAACTCTGATTTGATCATCGTATTTGACGGTGGCCACATTGTTGAGCAAGGAACTCATGACGAATTGATAAAGAAGAGAGGAAGATATTTTGAGTTGGCTTTCCAACAGCTTCCTCATGATGAGCAACAAAAGATATTAGCAGAAGCGGGAACTAATGAGATTATCACCTCGAGTACTACTACAATGAAAAACGAAAGCAACCCCTTTCCAGATGAGATTTCTCTGCAAGTTTCTATTCTGGAGGGAGGAAACGACTGCAAAAGAAATCCATTGTCCACAGAGCATGCTGAACTACAATATTTCCAACATCCTGGAGATGACGAACCGGAAATTTCTCCTACACTACTCGCTGAAAAAATCATTTATAAATTGCCTCAGATGGAATACAACAATGGACCTTTACCGATCGTTGATGCGAACTGTTTGCCTATCACTACTAGCCCAAACGCTAACAGCAACCAAAATAATTGCAATTCAAATAGTGATTCAATCTCGATCAACGAAGGGCAATTTCTAAAACAATCAAAAACTCCAAAATCATCGATAAATACTTATGAAATGCAAAAAAGACTCCTGAAATACGTCGCACATCGTCGATACTTATTAATTGCTGCTTCTTTAGCTGCCATGGCAAACGGATCAATTTTCCCAGCTTCGTCTGTCTTGATGGCCCATATGTTACAAGTTTTAGCTCTTCCTGATTCACCAACTTTCAGATATGACGCGAACGTCCTTTCTCTCTGCCTATTAATGTTAGGATGTGCAAGTTTCATTCTCCAACCCATTGAGAAAGGCATCTACGCGCTCATTGGAGAGCAAGTGACAACTGGAGTGAGAACCGATGTATTTGATAAATTACTGCGAATGCACATGGGATTCTATGACAATCCTCTGAATTCTGCTGGAGCCCTAACTTCTAAACTTGCTTCTGATGCCACCCAAATTAATTCACTTGTTACAACTGTCTATGGACAATTGTTAGGAGGCGCCGGAGCCCTTATTACTGGTATTGTGATCGCATTCTCAGGTTCTTGGCAACTTGCCTTGATTGGCCTTGGAATGCTTCCCATTATGATGTTTGCATCCAAAGTCAATACCCAGAAAGCCAAAGGGTTCTCAGCAAAGCAAGAAGGTGCTTATGCTGAAGCTAACGGTTACCTTAGTGAGTCCCTTAACAATATGCGAACTGTTGCTTCTTTTGCCAGAGAAGACCTGTGTCTGAAAAAATATACCAAGAAACTTGATGGACCCCTCCAAGAAATGGAAAAAAAGAGTATTATTTCAGGCCTAGCCTTTGGATTTTCGGAATTTGCCAGGTTCTTGCTCTACTTCGTTATGTTTTTAGCAGGGTCTTATTTCACAAGAGACATTGGTCTCAGTATCCAAGATCTCTTCCTAGCAATGTTCGGAATAATGTATGGAACCTCAGCAGCCGGAAATGCCATCAACGCCCTTCCTCAAACTGGAGCGGCACTTCAAGCTGCGATTGGGTTGTTTGGATTAATAGACATGGAAAGTGAGATAGATATCAAAGATGAAGAAGGCAAAATTACAAAAGAGATCGTTGGTGATATTGAGTTCAAAAATGTGAGCTTCAAATATCCTACCCGCTCTCAATATATTCTCCAAAATTTGAACTTAAAAATGAACGCTTCAAACAAGATTGCTCTGGTTGGACCAAGTGGATGCGGAAAATCGACAATTATCCAGCTTATTCAAAGATTCTATGACGCAACTAGTGGAGAAATCTTGCTTGATGGTGTTGACATTAGAAAATACAACCTGAAACACCTGAGACAATCATTGGGAATAGTTTCTCAAGAACCCGTTCTGTTCAATGGAACAATCGAAGATAATATCAAGTATGCTCTTTGATCTTAGTTAAATATCTCTAATCTCATCTTTTTTAAGGTATACTCGACCAGATGCTGCTGATGAGGATATGAGAGAAGCTGCAAGACAAGCTAACGCACTCCAGTTTATTGAGAATAATGAATTTGGTCACATATCTCTACGAGTCTACAAAATATTAATTTATTTCACTAGACGAGCTCGTAGATGATGAGAAGAAGAAGGATTTCGGCCAAGGATTCCATAGAAGAGTAGGACCAAAAGGAAGCCAAATTTCTGGAGGACAAAAACAAAGAATTGCAATTGCAAGAGCACTTATGAAAACACCTAAGATTCTCTTGCTCGATGAGGCGACTAGTGCGCTTGACTCACAGAATGAGCAGATTGTGCAAGAATCATTAGATAAAATCATGCAAGGGAGAACAACTATAGCAATTGCACATAGAATCTCAACTATCAAAGATGCAAATGAAATTCTATTGTTTGATACTGGAAACATCGCTGAGAGAGGGACTTATCAAGAACTTATCGAAATGAAAGGGCGGTTCTATAAGCTGGAGAAAGGAATATAATAAAACTGACTCTTAATCATCCTGAGAGGAAAAAATGTGAAATAAGTTTCCGTGCAGGTTTGTTTAAAAGTAAATATTCAATATCTTAGGGAATGATTAACGATCGTGCATAAAGTAAATGAATTCATTTTTCGTTTTTTTTTCTCTCTCTCATCACACGTATATTATTTCATGTGGAAATTACCTTTTTCCATCACATCCAAATGAAAAGGATAAACTAATTTTGTCCAAGCTTCTTCTGTTTAGAATACTTTATCAAAAAGTTAAACAGAAAAAATGATAATTTGAAATTTGTGATTCTCTTGAGTGATTTTTATCTTTTTTTCTCTACCAATACTTTGCCTTCGTTTTATGAAGTCAAATTCGAAAAAGATTAAGATCACCGGTTATTCACTGCAACTCTCAAAATAAAAAGTTAAACAAAAAAACGTCAAAATTATCAAAATTATGACATCAGCAGTGTTTAACTCCGCCGTTGAGATCAATCTTCGGTCAAAAATGAAGGTATTTCACTTCAAACTCTTCATAGCAATATTGAACACTCGCTAAACACTATTTCGGGGCTAGCACTATCGTTTTTCAGAACCGAAAGAGAAGTAAAGAACTGTTAAAAATGGGTTGAAGTATTGTCATCTGTTGTACAACAAAAATTAGAATTATACAAGAATTCCCTCTAATAGATTTTTTATTGCGAAAGACTGTTGTTCATTTATATTGATAAATTTGAATGATTTGCTTCTATAATGACTGAAAACAAAAGGGAAGTTGCTTTTACAGTTTTTATGGTCGTCGGATAACACTCCAGAACTATTCTCTCATAAATGAGTATCCGACAGCACTGAAAGCCAATTGTAAGAGACAAATACATCAGTTAAACTTGAACGAACTCGCAGAATGACCACATCCTTTTCTGAGCTTGATTAACATGAACAATGACTTAATTGAATTTGCATAAGTTCTATTAAATCCATTGTATCATACATTCTAGTTCAAAAAATCTTCATCCAAGACAGCAAGGGGTTGGGGGGTTCAAAATTCTTTCTACTCATCAAAATAAATTTGCCTTCTCTGGTACTTATGAAATTCATTGTCCCACGTTATAACTCATGAACCCTGCTTGGCTCAGCAATATTCATACCTTGATAACTATGGTGAATTATTGATTCTTGATTAGTTAAGTTATTCTTGCAGGAGGGTCTCATCAATCGAGTGATACTCTGTTGTCAGGAATTACCGTCTTTTGAATTACAAATTACCCCATCAGTTCAGCTGAGAAATTCGCTGCTAAGACATAAACTTGCTCAAGTTGTCGAAATTAGTATTGTTTTTTCACATATCAAGCAATTTCTCTCTTTACAGTATTTTAAAATAATTGCAGAGTGGCCACCGAAAAGCAAGCCTTAACGAGCCTAACACGATGTATTAAGTTTATGAATCACAGATAATCTCATTTAGAATAGACGGTCCTTAGTGGATTGCTTCTTTGTTCAGGAATCACCAGTCTTACTGCTTAATCAATTGTTGTTTTAGTTTCTGTGTCGTTATTAAATATGGGTACATTGAAATTAATTAGAAAAACTTAGGTATTAAATTTTTTCCAGTACAAATTTATTTGCGTTGCAGATTGTCCCTTGGAGCATTCTACAGAATTTTCCAGTGGAATTTTATGAACTAGTTAAGAACTTTAAACGCACAAAAGCTCATTTTATTTTTCCCAATCTCTTTTCATGTTTATAGTCATTCAGGTCAGAGGGATTCTATCGCTCACTGATTTTACTCATCTGAATGATAAGAGCCTCCATATATTTGAGAGGATCAACACTTATTTATTCCTTCTATTTGTAAAACGTATTTCAGAAAATCCTTAAACCAGATTTAATGCAATTATTGAAAGAATTAATTTTATTTTATTTTCGAGTATAGCGAGTAACTAACTACCCCTGATAGTAGAAGGTAAAAGTCGACGGATTTTGGCTTCAATGATATTTGAAATCCCTAGGACGGGAACATATAACAAGAGAATGATCAAATTTATTTCACATGTCGAATATTGATGAATATTTCATATGTTAATTTGAGGGTTTTTACTTTAAGTTAAAATTCTTATTGCGAATATTTGTCAAAAGTGTGAATCCTGAATTACTTACGTCTATTTATACTGAAACAAAAGTGAAGTTATAAAGTTAAAATCACTATTTCTATCAGAATGACAGCAGCACAAAATAATATCACAGCTACTGAATCGCCTCTCAAATCGGATGAGGATGCACTTAAGAGCCCCTTAAACCAAAGCAAAAAGAAGGTTGTCAAACATGATGCTCCACCAATAAAATTCATAAAACTCTACCGATTCTGCAATAAAACCGATTACCTTCTCATTTTTTTTGGTACGGTCAGCGCTATCGCTAATGGGGTCCTTATGCCTCTTCTGGCCTTAATTCTTGGTGGAGCAACCTCGAGCTTTGATCCTAGGAATGGACCAGATACAATCGTAAGTGAAGGAAGAAAATATGCTCTTATTTTCTTATACGTTGGCATTGCAGCATTCTTTGTTTCACAACTTTCGATGACTTGCTGGATGTTAGTAGGAGAGCGACAAACGATCAATATTCGAAGAGAATATTTCCGTGCTCTTCTAAGACAAGAAATTGGTTATTTTGACAAGATCAATCCCAATGAACTCTCGACGAAGGTTGCAAATGATTGCCAAATGATTTGGCAAGGAATTGGTGAGAAAGTTCAAACATTCATCTTCAGTTTCGTGATGATTATCGCGGGATTTTCGATTGGATTTTCTAAAGGAGCTGAACTTTCAGGAATCATGCTCTTGAATATTCCGCTCATTTTTATTGGGGGCTCAATGTACATGTGGTCTGTTCAGAAATCAACTAAGAAGAATCTCGAAGCATACGAAAAGTCAGGAGGAATCGCAGAACAAGCACTTGGTGCTATTAAAACAGTGGTTGCCTTGTGTGGAGAAGAACAAGAGGTGGCTAGGTACAAAAAGTCGCTTGACGAGTCGAAGTCAGTTGTGGTCCGATATGGCATAATGGGAGGATTCTTCATTGGTGTCCTCTTGTTTGCCATCATGGCCTGCTACGCTCTGGGATTGTTCTATGGATCGTACCTTATTGAGTGGAAACGATGGAATCCTATCGAAGATAGAGAATATACATTCTCGGACGTATTATCAATCCTTTTCGTTAACATGATGGCTGCTTTTTCGATTTCTGGGTTAACATCCCCATTAAAGTCTTTTGCTCTTGCAAAAAAGGCTGGTGCTCGAGCTATGGAAGTCATCGACAGAGTATCTCAGATTGACATTGAAGATGAATCTGGAGAAAAGCCTGAGATCAAGGGAACAATCGAATTCAAAGATGCTGTTTTTGCTTACCCTCTCAAACCTGAAAAGCAAATTCTTAAAGGCATCAATCTGATTGCTCGTCCAAAACAAAAAGTCGCCTTTGTTGGTGAGAGTGGTTGTGGTAAAACAACTGCAATGCAACTCATCGAAAGATTCTATGAACTCGACTCTGGTGATATCCTCTTCGATGGAGTGTCTATCCAAAAAATCAATCTCAAATGGCTCAGAGACAATATTGGTTATGTGGGACAAGAGCCTGCTCTCTTTGCCACTTCCATTCTAGAAAATTTGAAATTTGCGAAACCTGATGCCACCGAGGAAGAGATTTGGACTGCTTTGAAGGCTGCCAACATGGATGTATTCGTGAGAGGACTAAAAGATGGTCTCAATACCTTTGTGGGATCAGGAGGAGCACAGTTATCAGGAGGTCAAAAGCAACGTATTGCAATTGCGAGAGCCATTCTGAAAAATCCCAACATTCTTCTTTTGGATGAAGCTACTTCAGCTCTCGATAGAAAGAATGAGATTGAGATCCAAAAGACTCTGGACGAGATCTCTCAAAACAGGACGACAATCGTCATTGCTCACAGATTGTCAACGGTCAGAAATTCTGATGTAATCATTGTCTTTGACAGCGGACATATCGTTGAACAAGGAACCCATGACGAATTGATAAAGAAGAGAGGAAGATATTTTGAGTTGGCTTTCCAACAGCTTCCTCATGATGAGCAACAAAAGATATTAGCAGAAGCAGGAGAGCTTGAGTTTGTCACTACCACACAAAAAAAGAAGCCAAGCTACTCAATGATGAGGCTGGTAATGAAGAAAACTGCCACCAGCCACTCATAAATACCAAAAAAAACACGTCATTCCTCGTCGAAAGTCCTAAACTCCAAGATTTTAGACACCCTGGGGATGATGATGAACCGGATATGTCCTTCACTAAACGAGTTGAGGAAGCAATTTTACACTTGCCCGACAATTTGCCACAGATGGAAAGCAATGTTGGGGCTCTACCAATTATTGACATTAATGCTCTTCCTGTCAGCACCAACCCACACATCACCCACAACTATAACAACTACGACTATCCGAACTCAAACAGCGATCCTAATTCAGTCCCAAAAAGTCCTACGATAAAAGAATCGAACACTGAAAAGCCTTTGATTTCTCATCAAAAAAAACAAACTCAGGTGCAGAACAGACTTTTGGGCTATATTAAACATAGTCGTTGCCTTTTATATCTTGCTTTTTTGGCTGCCATGGCTAACGGTTCGATTTTGCCTGCTTCCTCTGTACTGATGGCCCATATGATGCAAACAATGGCTATTCCTGATTCACCAGATTTCAGATATGACGCAAATGTTCTTTCTCTCTGCCTACTTATGCTAGGATGTGCAAGTTTCATTCTCCAACCCATTGAGAAAGGCATCTACGCACTCATTGGAGAGCAAGTGACAACTGGAGTGAGAACCGATGTATTCGATAAATTATTGCGAATGCACATGGGATTCTATGACAATCCTCTGAATTCTGCTGGAGCCCTAGCTTCAAAACTTGCTTCTGATGCTACTCAAGTTAATTCCCTCGTTACAACTGTCTATGGACTATTGATTGGTGGCCTTGGTGCTCTCATCACTGGTGTTGCGATTGCATTCTCTGGTTCTTGGCAACTCGCTTTGATTGGCCTTGGAATGCTTCCTATTATGATGTTTGCATCCAAAGTGAATGCCCAGAAAAATCAAGGTTTTTCAGCGAAACAAGAGGAAGCTTATGCTGAAGCTAACGGTTTCCTGAGTGAAACTCTCAACAATATGCGAACTGTTGCTTCATTTGCCAGAGAAGATTTGTGCCTAAAAATGTACGCTAAGAAACTTGAAGGACCACTCAAAGACATGGAGAAGAAGAGTGTTATCTCTGGGTTAGCCTTTGGGTTTTCCGAATTTGCAAGGTTCTTGATGTATTTTGTAATTTTCATCTCAGGTGCCTACTTCACCAGGGATATAGGCCTAAGTATTCAAGATCTCTTCTTGGCAATGTTCGGAATCATGTTTGGAGCCTTGGGAGCAGGTAATGCCACCAACGCTCTTCCTGAAGCTGGATCAGCAAAGCAAGCTGCGATTGAACTGTTCGAATTAATTGACATGAAGAGTGAGATAGATATCAAAGATGAAGAAGGCAAAATTACTAAAGAGATTGTTGGTAACATTGAATTCAGAAATGTGAGCTTCAAATATCCAACTCGCTCTCAATATATCCTCAAAAATCTGAACCTAAAGATTAATGCTTCAAACAAAATTGCTTTGGTTGGACCAAGTGGATGTGGAAAATCAACAGTCATTCAGCTCATTCAACGATTCTATGACGCAACTAGTGGAGAAATCTTTCTTGATAGTGTTGACATCAGAAAATACAACCTGAAACACCTGAGACAATCATTGGGGATTGTTTCCCAAGAGCCTGTTCTGTTCAATGGAACAATCGAAGATAATATCAAGTATTATTCTATTTCAAGTTGAATATGTCTAATCCCTCATCTTTCTTAAGGTATACTCGACCAGATGCCTCTGATGAAGAAATGAGAGAAGTTGCAAGACAAGC
>ENA-UOUE01001618-UOUE01001618.1-compost-metagenome-genome-assembly--contig:-NODE-1618-length-13492-cov-27.542900_pt1 | contig 13492 bp, 23 predicted proteins | sample MGYA00238146_ERZ747223 | MGnify/ENA primary metagenome ERZ747223 (study PRJEB28781, sample SAMN06268865) | compost metagenome | isolation source: single cell | place: USA: California, Emeryville, Joint... | reverse complement strand
AAAAAACCACATACATTCACTCACATGCTCCTCATAAATATACAATGCGATAAATAACTGCACTATTGCTCTTTTTTAAGAGATTAAATATTATTGAAGAATGAGCTATTCTCAGTCCTTGCTGTCCTCGCACAGGTTCGATTAGTTATTTGTGTTTTGAACTGGCTGTTCTATTTCAAAATGCTTTATCGATTTGTCTTTATAGCTGTCATGCCGTCTCTCTTTCCTTAGTTTAGACCTCTCTCTATTGTGCAGCACTAGATGGAAGAAAAAAATTCGTTCAGACAAAACCTCATGGAAAAACATTTTACCTTTCCATTTAGTGATGCCGTAATCAAAAGCCGTGGTAATTACAAGTGTGACGAAAATACCCAGATAGCAGCTCGGGGTTCGTGAAGACCTAGAAAACGATAAATTCATTCAGCTTGCCCTAAGATATTCTGAAATTTGCTTACAGGTACATCGTATAGTAAATGTCTGATTTGTATGAGCTTTCCAGAACGAGGACGTTACCAATGTAAAACACGATGCTTCCGAAAATGCAGAAAAGGGAGAGGAAATTGTGGCGGAAGCTGAAGGTTAGCACTTTTAAATTAGCCACAATAACCGCAAGGGTAAACACAAGGCTCCCGCTATAGTAGAAATTAACAGTTGCACCATCACTTTCTCCGATAAGTCCGCTCTCGCTAGCGAGATAGCTACGTCAAAGATAATTATTATTATCATCAATGTATTGAAAACAATTTACGTGAATATGGCAAGGGGAACGGCTTGAATTATGCCGTAGAGAGTCCAGAAGTAAAATGATCTCTTTCGATAGATTTGATCTATTAGAATAAAATAAAGCAAATGATTTTAATGCTGCCTTACTTTCTTGGCCAAGCTTATACAGTCGATAATTTTCTTCAAACACTCTATCGCTGTACTCTTGATCAAACACTGCGTAGATGATAATGGGCAGCGACGCATAGAAAAGATTGAAGAATTGGTAAAGGTAAGGGTCATAGAGCGTCACTCCTGAAAAAATGTTCCAGAATCCGAACCTAGATCAATATATTTTAACATTTCGCAGCGTTGATTTTTCAAGTACCAGAACTGTGGCGTAACCATAACCATATTTTTGAAGAAGTTAAATAAGATACAAGTCGTGTTTCTTCGATAGCACTCTCTTCCATACCGGAACAGCAGTCGCTTCAAATGTCTAAACTCAGCGAAGTTATAGTCGCTGGCACGGGCCGCTTGTTGCCCCTCTTTGCCTTTAATTCCGACTCCCACGTTCGCTGCAGTAATCATGTTTACGTCGTTTGCACCGTCCCCGATCGCTAAAGTTATCACGTTTGGTTTCTATTCATTATAGTCGTAAGAGTCGCCTTTAATCAGTGAATAATACCGCAATTCTGACAATATCAACAATTTGCTTCTTCTGCAGAGGAGAGACACGGCAACCGATCAGCGTTTCGCAGAAGTTCGTTACCCCCACGAACTATGAATCAAATTAGATTTCGAATGAGCTGCAGTTTCAATACAATCGTCTCGAGTTTATGATTTTTGTAAATACTAAGCATTGCGTCTCCAGTTACAATGCAATACTTCCCTTTCGCTTTGGGAGCTTGCTCCAATTTGCTACGAGCCGCATTTAGCGATTCTTCTACCTCCCCGCATGTTTTTCCGTCAATTAAAACTTCTATCATCTGATGCTCGATCAGTTTGCACGAGGTTGCGATGCTTCTTGCTGTGCCGACCTTATCACCAGTTAATACCCACACTTTTATATCACTTAGCCTCATAAACTGAATAGTTTCATCTATTAAGGGAAAAAGCTTATAAAACACACAAAATGAATCATTTACCAACATCATCTTGCAATTTATCTTCAATTGCAGTCGCTCCGAGTACATCGAAATCTTTTTCAATGAGATCGTAATGCTCTTCCATTTTTTTCTCACGGTCCATTAGCACGGAGATTTCCTGAAGAAAAAAAAAAGCGGAGGCGAAGTCAAGGGTTTTTTTCTTGGTGTATGAGTACCTCTAGTTGAGCAGCCCACTCATTATAAAATTTCTCATCGAGCTCTTTTTTGGCATAGAGCAACGTTCTCAGTCCATCATCTGCGAAATAGTCAAGCTTTTCTTCAAGGTCATTCTTTTCTTTTCTTCATTGATTTAAATAAAGTTCAGGGTAAGGCACTGGGAGTCAAGAAAATACTCTGGCATGGACGCCATTAATTTGATAATCACTGAATCAGCACCTTTTGTATAGAGCCATAACTTTCCCTTGGGATCTTTAACGATCACGGACATCCTCTTTCTAAGAGGCGATAACTCACAAAACTGTGAGGATAAAATAATTACCTGTCGCTGGAGAACTTCAAAACGTGAAGTAAGTGGTATTGCTGTGTTTTCCCTCGGTTTCTCACAACCATACAATTAGCGTCGTTTATTTCCAAAAATTCACAACCACAAAGCTTGGCGAAATTTACAAGAGCGACTTCATCAGGTGATGACGCCTAAACAAGCAATACTGTTGTTATATTCTCCTGAAAGTATGGATTGTCTTACGTTATATTTACACCTTTCGTTCATTTTTTCGACGACAGCCTCGTGACAGAGAGCCTGCGCCAACAGGAGGTCCCTATCATGATTGACAGTAAATTATTTGAGAAATTTCATGCTGAGTACTGAGCAGGACCAAACAAATCATGGCTTTTATCATTGATTATCTCAAAAAACTTCTCGTCTCGGAACTCAACGCTGTCGACTTCATTCAATTTCTTTCCGGATAAAACATAATGATTTCGTTCTCCTGAGGAAACCAGCATATCAGCAATTGTCATTAGAATGATTTAATACCAAATATTTCGCCTTTTAAATAAAGTTTTTTGAAAACCATTTGATTGCAGGTAAGAGTGCCCGTTTTATCTGAAAACACGTATTGTATTTGTCCTAGCTCCTCGTTCAAGTTCGATGTATGAACAGTGCAGCCAATATCATGGGTTCTCAGACGGTCATCTGACATTATCAATGACGCTTGGATAAATCGGATAATTTCGACGGTAATAAGCATTGAAATAGGGACGAAATTGCTATTTTATAGGGAAAAAGAATTAATTCCTCTGTAAATCTCTCAGATCATTACGCGAATATTAGCAGCCAATTTCCCACTCTGGTGATGAAAGCTCCAAAATCATAAGAAAGAGGTTCTTCGCCTGGTTTCTGTATATACGGTATCCGACCCTCATTATTTCTTATCCAAATAGTGTTCCAAGCAGCACTAAAAAAACAGAACAGAAGCTTGATTAGTTAATGTAGTTAGAACTGTCGCTTTGTGGGTAAAAGTCACTTGCAGGAGGAAAATTAAAACAACTTGAAGGCTCAGTCTCTTATCAACATGAGATTTCTTCGCTCTGGCACTAACAGAATTCAGCATAACTTTGGTCTCATGCCTATAAAATCAGTAATTAGGGCTCTTTCCAACATATATTTGCGCTTACCCTGTAAACACAACAAGTCCAAAAACCTCCTCAGTGTTTTTGACAGTGCTTCCTCGAGGCAAAAAATTATTGTAATCAATGGGTTCTTTCGCTGTATTATCATGAAAAGAGCCTAGATTTACATTATTCATCAGCAAAATTGCAATTCTGCCAATAACCTTTGAATTCGTAAACAAGTGGAGTTGGCTTCTCATAATTAAAATACGTTTCTTTCGTCGGCGAAAACTAAAAAAAAAAATTTTTGCTCTATTAACACTCACAGCTCCTTTTCACGTTTACCTCGAAAATATTTTCGAATCGCTTTGCAACAAGCTTGCTAACTGACTTCGTCTTCAGTGTTGTCTCACCATCAAGGTTTTTTGTCTCAATATAGCAAACTCCTACACGACCCCTATGTAAAAAGACCCTCCAAGCAAAAATACAAACCTTTGCGATCGCTCGATTTCAATAGTATTAGATCCGCAGGCACGGGCTGATTGCGCTTCACTTTAACTATATTTCCCACTTTCAATTCATGCCAATGACTCTCATTTAAACGTCCTTCTTCAGGGAGATACACCTCGACATGCTTCATATTCTCCTCGCGATCGGATTTATGCCTTCTATAATCTTCCACGAAATCTTTCACTGCAGTTATCACCAAGATCACTATCAATGGAACCAAGATCACAGGCTTTCTGTCTGAAATTGTTATTGCAGGAATCGTTTGTAAAATCGCCAGGACCTTGATAGGTAAAATGAGTAGGTCAAAGGCAAGTTGCTGGAAATATGGTACAAGGAAATAGACATTAGCTAGTTTTGAAAACTGCTCCGCGAGGTTTTTAGGCAAAAACGTAAACCAGTTATATTTTGCTGTTGTGATTCGATTGTTCGGCAGTGTATTGTCGACAATACAAGGATATAACTTCCTGTCAGGCATCAATCTCCAATTGGTTTGCCTTTTACGAAAGCACAATATCTTCTGAGGTGGCGCATTGTTATTGTAATGGTATATTCCTTGACTTTGGGTCATTTTCGCTATCTGATGGTTAAACATTGGTTCCGTGAGCTTATTTTACGGTCTGTTTTGGGTTTAATGGGTCTTATATCAGGCTGGTCTGAATGGTCTGATTCAGTTCTTTGTCTTCCCTCAGGCTGATGAGTATTGCCGTTCATTAGTTTTGATACTCTTACAAGAATAATAAAGACTATGAGAAAATTATCCTGGGTTTCAGGCGATAAAATCGAACAAATTAATTTTACTCACGACTATTCGTTTTCTGAAGTGGATCTGATCATCTGTGCCAGAAGCTTGCCTGCTTTATAAAATTAGCTCTCTCAATCCATTACATCTTTTAGCGTATCTTGACGGGAAAAAATTATACGGTTAATTTTTTTTTTCTTTTCGATGATATTAAAGGGTATATGAGAGTGGCTAAATTTTTATTATGTATCTAAATTTAAGCCAAACCTATGCAACGCAATTCTATAAAACATTTCGCTTGCTTTTTCAATAGCATCGTCATCGAAGTCATATGTAGCGGTATGCAGTCCAGAATAATTCGTTGATGCTTTTCCGGAAGCCGGGAAAAAGAAAGTGCCGGGTGCTTCTTTCAGATAATAGCTAAAATCCTCGCTTGCAAGGAGAGGAAGGTGCTCACTAGAGACATTCTCCTCTCCATAGACTTGCTTTGCGATTTCCGTTACGATTTCTGTTTGTTTGAGTGAGTTATCGACCACTGGATAGTAAACGTCGATTTTGAGGTCGAGCTTAATCCCTCTTTTATTACAAACCCTTTCGCACATTTCGTGTAATAAACTATTGTATTCCAATGTGAGTTCCTCTTTGAGAGTCCGCATAGTACCCCGCAGAGTCGCGTGCTCAGGGATGGCATTTGGAGCTTCGCCAGCCTTTAAATATGGGAGAGTGCAAACAAAAGTTTTGTTTTCGATTTCCTTTTGAAACTTCTGGAGAATTTTGCGGTTTTCAGTCAGGATCTCGACTGCTGCTTGAAGCGGGTCACGAGCGAGCTCAGGAGAGGAGGCATGTCCGCCTTTTCCTATCAACTTCACAGGGAGTTTCTTAAAAAACAAAAAAATGAGGTTAAGAGCTTACGTTGATTTCTATTTCTGTAATTTGGGCCATAACTGGGCCTGGCTTTACTAAGAGTTTCCCCGTCGGTGATAGAGGTAAATTATGGGCGCCATAAACCTCATCAACGCCGGCCATGCACCCTTCTTGAATTAGAAGAAAGGCTGCTCCCATTTGCTCCTCAGCGGGTTGAAACAGTAATCGGACGCATTTATCTGAGGGAATGAGGTTGATCTTCTCGAGTATTTTGCTTGCACCACCAAGCAACCAAGCGCAATGTCCGTCATGACCACACATATGAGCACGGTCGTCTCTTTTGGATTTATACTCAAAATCATTCATCTCCTGCGAAAAACGATGCATTAACTCAACTTTAAACTAATATAACATCACATACCTTCATTGGAAGACAATCCATGTCTGCTCTATAAGCAATTTTGAAAGGTTTGCCACTCTAAACTTGTTGTCATGCTAGCTATTGAAATATATCATTACTGGAGGCGCCTTTCCGTATATATCTACGATAATGCCTGTCTTGATTTTAATTTGGATTTGAGAATCCTCTACACCGAGGCTCTTCAAGTATTCGACAATAGATTTCGAAGTTTCGAACTCCTCGAACGCAAGCTCAGCGTTTTGGTGGATTTTGCGACGGAACTGAGTCAGTCTCTCGATATTAAATAAACAGGACTCGGCCATATCTTGAGATAAATTTTATAAATTAGTAAGAAATTTACTCATGTTTTCACATACCAGCGTTTCAATTTCCTTTGTAATAAGGCGTCAAATTAAAGAAAATGAGGAATTTTAATATTAACATGTCATGAAGGAAAACTGATGAGTAGGTGATAAATTTTACAATGTAAAGAAGCATTTTTATTGAAACTATCATAAACCGTTCAGAAAATTCGAATTAAATAGCAAAGATTTAGCTCCTTAAAAGCAAACTCATGCAGCATTATAAAAACTAGGATTTCAGAATTTACTCGTCGTTACCTTCTGGCAGATACTCTGAATCATGATCCCCATGGATCATGCTTCCGAAATCAAGAGGTGGGAAAGCTTCTTTCAGGACTTGGTTCATATCGAAGTTGCCTTTAAGAATCTCTTCATATTTTTCTTGAGGGAAATTCTCTCGAATAAAAGCAATTCGCTGTTCAAACGCTTCGGCGATCTAAATTATATTGATTTAAGTATACTCTCAACGAACAGGGTTGTTTTACCTCTTCGTAAGGCACAGATTTAAGAGTTTTATCATCGTAAACGAAATTAATATCCAATTTATGACAGATTGTTTTAAGTGTAACTTTGGCTTCCAGTATCGTGAGCTGCTTTCTTTGATTAGAAGTTCTTAATTCCTCTAGCAATTTCTCTTTGATTCCACGATTATTCTTGAAATTTTCCTCGAGCGTTTCATCTGTCACATCTAATGGCGCTTGACGATTTCTTGACAGCTGATGAGCTTTCTTTAAGGCCTATATGCAGAAGAAGAAGGTGAGACTTCATTCTTTCGAATTATTTATTTACAGCAAGATAAGCCTTCTTCTCTTCGAGATGGGCACGGAGTCTGGCGACCCGAGACTTTTGTTCAAATACACTTTTCTGTAAAATTTTAAGTTTGTTAGTTACTGATCAACAAACCAATGATTTTTTTACCTCTAAATCATTTCTTTTCTCAAGCCCATCAAGAAACTTCTTGAACTTCTTTGAGCGAGAATACTCTTCTGACTCTTCGACAATGGGACGGACCTTTTCGTAATCCTGTTCCATAGTTTCAAGAGTTTCGATGATGTTTTTGTTGTTTTTCTCAAGCGCTAGCAATTTCTTGATTTAAGAATTAGAGACTCAGCTCAAGCATCAGACTTTACCTTCTTCTCTTCCTTCAGGTTTTTACTCTTCCCGAATGCTTCCCTCAGCTTTTCGTTCACTTGCATTGCAGAATTTTCAAGGTTATCGTCAACTGAAATGAAAAGAATACAATCAATTTAACTGGGAAGGCCCAGACAATCCTTACTATGATTAAATTTATTTTCAATCTTTTCTTTGACTTGCAATTCTTCTTTGATGTATTGGACGAATTTTTCATGGTTATTGATTCTCTCATGGATGCGGCTATAAAGCGCAATGAAAACCTTTCTAATTTCCAACGTCTGTAGACCGCATTTCTCAATTGTCTGCTTTTCCCAGGCATACATTTTCCTCACATTTTGCAAGAGACCACTCAAATCCTGACGCAGAATAGGCTTAGTTTCAACCAAAATATTTTAGTAAATACCCTAATCCAAGCTTCATTCTCCATCTTATTGCGCAAACAGACGTTGATTATCGTCGAAAGTCGCATCTCCTCTTGTTTGGTCTCCTCATAGAGTTTTTGGGCTTCATCCACTTTGACTTGCAACTCAGCGATCCTTTTATTTGCAAGATCAACCGGAGAGTCCTCACTTGCAGTGTTCAAATTCATCTTTCGGACATTTAGCTCCTTGAGTTGCTTGGCCATTTGTTTACTATTATATTAATTTCATTACGTCGGGGAACTTCATGGAACTCCTTACTTTTGATGCGCAGTTTCATTAAAATCTTTAATCATGCTCTCAACTTTTTTCTGAGTCATTAGTAGCGATTGCTCATTATAAGCGGTTAGGGAGTTTGTGAGTTTAGGCAGTATGGCACTTGCGTTCACGTCTAAGTAGCTAGAATTGACGCTTTTTCTTGTAAACCGGTTAACCATAGCTTGCGCCGCTGGAGTCTTTGTGTTTGTGGCCAACCTCTTCTCAAAATCTCTAGTCATGAGTGACCTATCCTTTAACACGTCGTCGACTTCTCGCTCGAAAATTTTATGATAAGCTCTATCTTTTAGATCACGAGATCTGTTTAAAAGATGTGAACTTTGCGTCGATGTATCATTTCTAAGGGAGGATTATCATTAGTTTAATGTTAAAATAACTTAGCCTTACTTGAAAAGGCGGGATTTAAAGCCACCAGCAGGCTCGATCTCAGTTTTTTGAGCACTAGCACTATTATTCAAATTGCTGAGGTTCAGAAACTCGCTCGTGATGAAAAAATGCGAATCGGTGTGTTTCTGATTTTGATTTTGATTCTTCGTCGAAAGAAAAGGTCTTGCGTCGACGGGAGCATGTGTGGAATTATCGAGAGTAAGTCCAACACCTTTCTTTTTTGGCTTCTCGACAGAATGCAGCGCATCATCCCTTGACTGCGTCAAAGATAGGTTTCTGTGGCGATGAATGAAACGGTTCCCTTCGACGGATCTTCTCTGATCTCTGACTTCAGGCAGATTTTTACGGGCGATAAGCATGCTGGTTCTGAGGAGTTTTGAACTCGCGCTGCTGACATTAGTGGCATTTTTCGCGTAAACTGATTTCTTTTTTATTTTCGCTTCAATCGCTATTCTTAAAGCCTCTATGTGTTATTATTATCATCATCATGAATTTTTCGACAAGTTTAGCAATTTACGTTCCGTATAATCGTACTCCTCTTTCACTGACATGTATTCCGTTTCTGACGCAAAGCACGCCTCCATGATTTTACTGAAATAAAGTCCTGTGGACAAGCACGCCCATGGGAACATCACCCAAAGCCACCTTTTATAATAGTAGTATAAAGGAGCTCTTTCTTGAGCCGGTGTGTTTCTTGACCTGATCGAAACCACTGCTTGATAATCATGACCACGATCCAACGTTTTCTGAAATTTCTCAAGCAGCATTGCCATTATTTCCCTCTGTGCTCTGAAGAAAATAAAAGCGTGTTATTTTCAATTATTTGTCAAAGGAGTTACTGAAATCCTCTTTTCGTAGCTATAGGCTCCTCAGTCTCAGCATTTTCACCTTCCAGCTTATGCCTAGACGCCTCGTCCTCGAGCATAAAATGAGATTTCTTTTTCACCGCACTTGGGTTTATATCACCTTCTTCAATGAGACCACCCATCAGCATATACATCATTCTCACAAGTGTCCTATGTTCTGCGATTTCGACATTCAGCGTCTCGAAATATAAGTCAAAGGCACCCTTCTTCTGGGGTGTCAAGTATTTCGGCTTTACTTTCAAAGAAGCAGCGCTCTGACTTGTTCTTAGCCTGTTAATATCTGGCCGACGCGCTGGCTCTCCTGTTTTACTCTCATCCTCTTCCTTAGCAGGTGCTTTTATTTCCGTTTTCTCTTTTGCAATCGGCACAGAATTTGATGGTTCTTGCGGCAATATGGAAGGCCGGCCGAGCAGAGTCAAAGCTTTTTTATGCGTCACTTCCTGCGTCTTCCCAGTGTCATTCAAATGCACGTGATTTCTTTCGATTTGCTCTCTCGCTTGGGCGATCAAAGCTTTTATCGCTCTATCTCTTTCTTCTCTCGTCATCTCCTTGGTATAATCCAAATAGTTCTTTTTATTACGAGGCTTCTTAATCGTCACTATAAGCGTTTCTTGTTCGCCAACTTTGTTTAGCTCCCAGTTTTCAGGCATAAACATTTCTAGTTTAACAATCTCAGGAAGCAGCCCTATGTCATACAGCTCTTCTCCACCCCTAATGGCATTTGGATGTCATAAACTGATGAAATTTAAGCGAGTTACCTGATTGGAGGGTGACGGAAATCTGGTGTGTAGTCGGTTTCGAAGTCACTGAACTCCTTAAGAAACCGCGATATTTGCAAGATAATGCGGAAAGAATCCTGCTGATTAGGACGATAGTGCATATCGAAGCTCTCTACTGCCTTGTTATACTCACAGGCCGGATCAAACCCTTTCTCTTCAAGCCTTTGCCAGTACCGACAGAACTCGTATTTGTTGTTTGGATTGAACAGCAGCAAAAAATTTTCGATACTCGAGATGGCTTCTTTCAACTTAAAATACGACTCTCCGCAGTATAAATGGTAGCTTTCCTCTTCGAGCTTCCGGATTGAATTGCTCGTTTTATTAAGGGTCTCCGCGAGGTCGAGGTGCAGCTTGAGACGGGTGCTCTGATTCGAAATGTACTGATTTGTGATCGCCTTTTTGAACGTTTCGTTGTTGATTTTCCAAAATATCTTATATTTCATGAAAAATGTTTTGAACACAGCGACTAGTTTGTTCCACTCCTTTTGAGTAATTCCAGACCCAAGCAACAGCTCAGCATCCGTCAGACCCTTCTGTGTGAGAGTTAAATAGCACATGACGTTGCGGAAGATCTCTGGCGTGGCAATATTCTCGGAATAGAAGTCCAAAAGGAAATCATTTAACTCTGCAATGTTACTTATTACTAATAATAGTACGTCATTGGTTTACAAAATTTTCTCATTGATAGCTTACATTTTAACCGCTCAAAGTCCATTTTAGAGTACATTTGATTGAACTCTTCGATATCAATGTCTTCCATGCTGACGATATTATCGCTCGGGTAAGGCAGAAGAGTAGCAAGGTATGTTTTGACGAAAAGAGAATGATTTTTCGCTTCCTTCTCATCCAAAATTTTCAAAACTTGTTGCTTATAAGTCTCGTTATTCTATAGTTCCAAGCATTTTTAAAGATGGCTCAAACAAAGAGAGAAATACGATGAAAGAGGGTTTGCTGAGGTGGTGCTGAATTTGACTTTCCGTTACGAATTTCTCGCTTGCAATTTTGATGACATCGCATCCCAACTCATCCTTGAAATAGGCCATTGCCTTCGAATTGGAATCCGCTGTCGCTATGACTCTGATATTCGGAGGGAAAGTCCTTTTGAAAAAGATGAAATTACATAGCCAAATGCGTCTTACTTGGGGAGCCACATCGAGACATGAGCTTCGTTTCCAGTTTCAGAATCAACGTAATGATTGATGCTCTCAAACAATAAAATAACATTCTGATCGTTGACCACTTGCTTGCTAAAAAAGCGATAAATGGCTGCGTTTTCTGAGACTTGTTACTAAATCGTTCTGCTGCATACATCAAGCCAATAGTAGAAGAATTTGCGCAGTTTTTCCTCAAGTAATTCGACTTTCTGGTTGATTTCAAAGTGTTGCTACAGTCCAAACTCATTAATTTGCGATCGAATCATGCGATTTTACTCTTAGTTTGATAAGAATGCGATAGATTGCATAGAAATAATTGCTATTGTTGCCTCCGGTGCCCGCGAAGTTGGGAATGATAAGATCTTTGACATACTTTGAAGAAAAAACACAATGATTGCCTTTGGCGCTTGGATTTTGTATTCGTATTACTTTTTTGGAATTCGCTTGATGGTATTCCATCCATTTTATAATGAGTGTCTTCTTTCCTATGCCTTCCTCTGCCTCAATGATGAGAGGTTTATTGTTATTGGGCTAATTCAATATGATTGTGAGTCATTGCGATTAATTGGTTGGTATCTGACCTCCGGTGTTTTCTTTAACCATTCTTCTATCTCTAGGAAATATTTATCGAGTCCTGTCGCGGTTCTTTATCGATATTTAGAGGGGCAGATTTCGAATAGAATTACTGATTTTTGTAATATTCAATGATCATCTCCGCGGAGCTATTGCAAGGAGGTGAGTTTATGGGATTTACGAAGGTATTAGGTTTACTCGATGTAGTTTGTGTACTCTTCAGTGTTGAGTTTGGACATGTGAGAAGATTAGCTGCAAGTTGTTTTTGAGATAAATTATCAAAATGTAACAACAAACAAATGTTTTTTGTAGTTATTTAAAAGCTTTAAAATTGTATGCTCAAATAAATGATAATTGTTCATATGAAATTAATAAATAATTTCAATTGGCTTTTGAATAGAGAGAGTCTTGCTGTTACATATTGATTTGGAAATTAGGTAATCTAGGAATTGGCTATTGGAAACATAAATATAGTTTCGGCAACTATTTTCATGAGTCGCCGGTTTTTGACTTAAATTCAGTTTTTTCATTGTTCAAAGAATAGATATCTTGGTCATCTAAGTTGTGGGGAAAAAACAGAAACCCACTTTCATAGCTTGAGTAAATAGGCCTAGTTTCTTTATTCTTCTTTTAGGTTACACTTTCTCGAAAAGAGTATTTCTTGTCTTTAACAGACCCGATTATGTTTTTGGTAGCTTCTTCAATGATTGAATAGGTTATACCCTCATGGCCGTCTGCTTGGATTTTTTTTCTTTTGATATTTTGAAATCGGCTTTTCTATTCAGAACCAACATCTAAGCGGCTCATCAGTTTCATATGGCACTAGAGCGAACCGATTTTCACCAATTAAGAAGTAAAAACTAAAATTTTTTTCCTTCTCAGAATCAATCAACTCTGATGCTTTTTCGTCGCCCATAAATCCTTTGGCTCCTTTCTCAAGCATGGCCTTAATATTATCTCCACCACCATATGCGAGATCAACGAGATTTTCCTTTGAGATCTCCCGGAGTATAGTAATGTGATTAATGGTAATATATTTAGAATGCATTTAAAGGTGCGCAAGACCTACGCATTATTAATATTGTTCAACAGAAAGCGATTCCATAAGAAAAAATCAAATTAGGTCACCCAGATCAAATTAATTAATTATTCAACCAAGGGATATCTGTATTGTTAGTTGAAGCATTTACGCAAATTTAACAACGAGAAAAGCTTAATTAACCCATTAGAAATTTAATCATCGTATTACCGAAATTTAGATTTTGAATATGGAAGTCTGGTTTAGACATGTCGTTTATCATAAGCGTGGCAAAAGTGTTTCTATTTTTTTGGTGTCTTCAATCATCTCTGATGAGTTGAGACTGACCAATTCTTCCACTCCTTTCTTAAACTTGCTCTTAGCGTGGCGCCCGCCATCAAACGCTGGATCGAAAATTGAGTCTCCTTTAACAAAAATAGCCTCAGACCTGCCGCATTAAACGGCTTGGCGATGATGTGGTTCCTTAAGGATTCATGTTAGAGCAGGCGAGATCTTCTTGTTGGTCATATTCTTTTTGACTAGTGGAATAAAAATTTTATTTCCTAAGTTTGATTCCGAGTTTGGAAAT
>ENA-UOUE01001617-UOUE01001617.1-compost-metagenome-genome-assembly--contig:-NODE-1617-length-13507-cov-16.868057_pt1 | contig 13507 bp, 8 predicted proteins | sample MGYA00238146_ERZ747223 | MGnify/ENA primary metagenome ERZ747223 (study PRJEB28781, sample SAMN06268865) | compost metagenome | isolation source: single cell | place: USA: California, Emeryville, Joint... | reverse complement strand
TCCAATTTGAGAGAGATAGTAATTCAATAGAACTTGAATTGAGGAAGAAGAGAATAAATTCAAAATCCAAGCTGATGAATTCGTTTATCAGAAGAACATATTATGTTTTATGATTTTCTCGTGGAGGCAGTATCTATGTACTGTCTTTGAATTGGACTTCACTTCCTTGAATGGCTTATAACCGATCGATCTTATAGAATTATTAACAATTTTTCCACTGACAAAACTCTCGGTTTCACATACAATTTCACAGTAATAATATCAATGCTCTGATCAACCCAATGAAGTTTTAGAGTATAGGGTTCAACAGCTGCTGATTATAATTAATTGTGAAAATAATACAGTTTCCAGTTGCATATTATTAACAATGATATCTCTTGCCGCTTCTCATAAGAAAAATATTGTTTTTCCTGAATTAGCAGTATAATTTGATTTAATTATTAGTAAATAGTATGCCCTAGTTATCTCAAGCCAAATAAAATCCTTGGCCTTCATAGATCGCCTTGAGTAGTTTCTCTTTCATAATTTCTTTTGCATAATACTCTGGTAGGTCAATCATCGAAAAGCTTTAAAAGAAAATTCACTCAAACCTATGACATCCTAATCTTTTTTACCATGTATGTACTGACGGCAAGCTCCCATTAGGGAGGAAGCTACGGTTAATTATTATGGGATGCTCCTTGAACCCACCGAATCCGACGACGCTATTACCTATACCAATCACAGTTTAACTCCAGTAAAGATTAAGCTGATCACCTGTGACAAAGAACAGGAAAGCTGATAATTGGTCTTTCTCCATTTCTTTGAGGATCTCCCAAAGCCACTCGACCACTTCAGGAGACGGAGCTGGCTCATTGATCTTAGCATATTGCTTCATTTCTGCTACGTTTATAGTGCTTTCGCCTGCAAGGATCGAGTTAAGGTCGACCGGAGTCAGCATCTTCAAGAAAAGGCTTGGAACAAACTCCGTGATTCCGGCATATATCTCAGAAAGAGGAATTTCTATTGACTTCACAAGCTTCTGATAGATTAGCAGCTTCACAAATAGTCGCTTGTTTTCTTCAGAGACTTCTTGGTTAGATTGGTCTTTGGTCAGATCAATTGTGTAGTAGTTATCCATGAAATTAAACTCAAATGAAAATTCCTGCATGATTTCTTCTGGATTCACTTTATTATGAAGCATCCATTGAAGAGAGTTAGAAAGGTCAGGGTCCACATCGGCGATATCGAAAGCATTTAATGGAACACCTAATTTTATTTAGTTGAGTTGTGTAAGTGAAAGAAATGTGAAGGATCAAAAGCAAACCTAGTATTTGTTTTAGCATGGGTTTAGTGAAATTGACATTCACAGCGATTCTATTTGCAATCACCTAGTCACAGAGGCATTAGCTTCAAAATTTGGGTAAACAGCACTACATATCCGATGAGTCTGCCGACCAATCGATAGTATTTATGATTTTCAGGGATTATTGCGGAAGAAGGGGAAGGCTGAAGGGAGATATTGTTCGGTGAGAGATGGAATAAGCCAGCGGCGGGATCCAGCAAAATTTTAAGTAGTTTCGAGATCCACTCTGTTGTGAGGCCTCCTATTAAGATTGCCAATTTAGAACAGAGAATCCAAATAATCATGAAAAATCATCAAAGATGGGAGTTTAGAATAAGTACCTTGGTCGACTCCGGCCTCTCCAATAAATTCTATATTCAACTTGAGTTCATAGTTCAATTCGGTTGGTGCTAGAGCATCGAAGTTGGACAGTGTATCCTCCAGAATCGAATCTCTTCTTAGATAAAACTCTATTCCGGATGAATTAGGAATGAAACCGAAAGTAATTACTCTTGATGATCGAGTTCTCATTCACAGGCTGTAAAACGTCTCTGATACGACAATAAATATCAAGAAATGGCTAACTTTACCTGAGGAATTCAAGTCTGACGCTCTGAGGAATAACCCAAGGGGCCATCGTAATGATAAAGTAATCCCGAGTCTTATAGTTAATAAAGAGTTTAAAGAGTTTGGCGCATTTCGAAGCCAACCGGAACATAACCTCGTCGAGGCAGAAAGCCATTTCTGTATAAGCAACTGAAAACGAACGATCCAGCCGAAGCCTAGGTTCCTCTATTTTCTTTTCACCTTTTGATTTGATTTTCACGAGAGCAGGGCTACTCACCTCTTCTTGTCCCATAGTAATCACATATTCGAGCTCTTCCTGGACCTTATGAATTTTGTAAAACGTAATCACATACGAGCAGATTGCATTGATCAATTCGAGACCAGAGCCCTCCTCGAGCTCTGTGCTTGCTCCACTTTCCAAAATTTGCTCGAGCTTTTCGAGATGTCCAACGAAGTTATTCTGCAATTTGTTCAGGACTGGATGTTCGAGAAAAGACTTGAGCTGCTTATTACAACAAATGATGCTGAGTCTTTGAGTCTCGGTATAAATGGATTTCGAGGTCCCTAGCCTATCAATCACTTCCTGGAAGTACTGAATACATAACACGCATATGCTTGTAAAGAAGCGTATATCGTCAATGTGATGAATTAGTTCGTTTGTATCGAGTCCCTGTAAACAGAGTAATCCATTGTTTTTGATACACTGTTTGAGGTGGTCGTTCAATTTGTCAGCAAATTGAGAAAGAAGAGTGATTTTTTCGTCATAAGACTTCGATGAATTACATAATTGAAGTATTATTTCAATCACTCTGGGATTTTTGAGCGCCAGGTAGAAATGCATGTCTGATATAGTGTAGCTATTCGAGGAAAAATGCGCTGGATCATCAAATAATCCCGAAAACTTTTCTACTGGGTCCTCTTCTTCAACGATACTGGCAGTAAGGTTGTTAAAGTATTGGATCAGGAGCGGGATTCCCGTTTGACCACATCCATCTGGTTTGCTTTTCAGCTTTGAGGAGATAGTTAACCGCCATTCTTGCACGAAGCTTCTCCCTGGCGTATATTGAAATTTCGTCAGCCCAGTCGACATCAGCTCTTTTTTCAAAGGAATGACACCCAACTCCTTCTCAATGTTGGCAATCATGGATTTAAAATCAGCGAGGAAGATTATCTCTCTTGATCGGTAAGCAAACAGTTTCGTGAGGAGAGTATTAAGGGCAGTTTTTATTCCTTCTGAAACTTCAGTATGGCCCTTCTTGAGTTTAATTTTGAAGGAATCCTCGATTAATTTTTGAAATAAATGCATGTTCTCGTCAGGGATCGACAATACATGTTGGAAGAGATCCAACATTCTGATTTCATCATATGGATTGAACGTGAAAACTTTGAGAATCTCTGCGAGGCTGCCACTGTCAAAAATAGATTGACAGCAAATGATCAAAATTTTCTCAAGGAGTGAGCCAGGAAGCGAAGGGACTGCAGGTAAAGTGCTTGAAGTCGTTTTCGAAGCTATTTTGTCATAATAGTTATTAATCAACCCTAAGATCTGCAAGCTGTGCTTGGACATCCGAGTTGACTCTAGCCTCATAGTCTTTGATTCAATATTGTATAAGATACTTTTCAGAACCGAACTGACATTATGATTCAGTTTCCCCGTCAAAAGACATTCGAGTTTGCTGAGAAAATCAACCTCATTGGGATTAGTTTTCGCACACCATTCAGTTGATAATAGTTTTTCTAGCTTGGTTTTGGGTGTTAGTGTGTCATCCAACTTAGAAACAAGCGTTCTATTTCGTCCTTGAATATTCTCATAGGATTCTTTTTGAGCAAGTAAACTTTTTGCTTTTTCTCTCAGGCCTTGCAAGACTGTTTGAATTTGCTTTGGTTGCTCACGAAAAGTGTCTTCGTCTGTAAAAAGCATGAATGCAATATACTCTTTCTTCGAGAGGGTGGTTATGAATCGTTTAGCCTCGCTTTCGAGGTCTTTTGCGTTGAGATTCCAATAAATTCGCCGATTTTGAAGATGTGAAATGAAGGTTTTTACAAAAATAGGCCCAAGGAACTTACGAAACCTCGTATTTACGTTCTGAGCAAGTTCGATTATCTCATGTGGTGCATGCTCACCAGGAATCAAATCTCCGAGCTCGAAGTCTACAGTGAATGAGGCTCCCGCAGAGGTTTTCTCCTTTGCAACCACAAAATTTTTTAGCTCCTTTCGAACTCCATCTATCGAAATTTCAAGATTTAGATAGAGTGAATCCACAAAAATCTAACCTAAAAATTGTGTTGCTAACTGTAATTTCTTCTGAAATTCTTCATCATGGCAATGGCTTTCAACATTTGATGTCGATTCGCTGGATAAGAAAAAAGTTGAAATAAAAAGGGAACATAATATCTACCTAAGACTCGAGAAATCTAGTAATCCAACCGGCATTTTCGAAAGCAGAGACCGTATCTCTTTATTGAATAGATATAAACCGGATTTTTGTTTGATGCGCTCATTTAAGAGATATCCATTGACGAGCATTGACTCAAAGAATAACTTTGAGAGGTTATATGCACCATATTTTAGAGAACGTGATTTAGAATCATGTTTTTCAGTGAGAAAGTTGATTGTAAATGTTTCATCTACTTTCTTTTCCTCTATGAGATGCTGATTATCTTCGCTGGATTGGAATAGTTGCTTAGAGGTCATTTTAGAGTACATGAAGTCTTGGAGCTTTTTCGCCAGAACGAAGTTGAAATTATAAAGCAATTCCGTGGGATTGAGATTCAACGGTTCTGAAACCATGAACACCAACTGGATATCTCGTAAAGGCTCGAGACAGCAAGCGATATCAGTCGTCATCATATGAGTCCCTGAAGGACTTGCCGCTCTCTCCATCGAACGAACGCACACGCTCAGAACCTGGTCAAGAATGGTGTAGTAGAGTTTGATGTCTTGTAGAGATAGGAGATGAGCATCTCTGAAGATTATCTTTACAGCGGGGATAAGCATACCCATTTTTTTATCAAACTCATCTTGGAGTCTTTCAAAATCAAGCTTTTCAAAGTTTTTGATTAACCAGTCAGTCAGTAAGCACCTATGATAGGTAACAGTCGGCATGACTTCGCCTCTGTACAATACTAATTCGCTTTGCATCTGAGGATTTATGAGTGCATCGATAAGTATCTCGAAAGCGACTTGCTCATTGCTTTCCAGGAAAGTCTGCAGTAATTTATATAAAAACGTCTCTTTTTGGTCTTTATCTCCATCTGGGTGAGAAGCCGGGTGTGAATTGTTAGAAGAGTTTTTAGTTAGCTGAATGACAATACGAGGGTAAACCATAATCAAGCAAGCCAAAACTAATGTGAGAGATCTCAGATGAGATGTGGTTGTGAATGATGATTCGATAGTAGACAAAAAATCCCTGAAAATTTTCTCTCCTTGCTTATTGATCACAAATTGCTCTGGATCAACATAAGGGGCATCTAATTCAATACAAATTTTAGCACGGCATAAGTTTAAGGTTTTTACCTTTGAGCGAATAAGAAGATGAAACCTTCCATTTTCCTTGACTGCACCTAAGAATCTTTTTTTGAAGTTCATCTAAATCCTCTTGATGAAAGACTTTGAACAGGTTCATATTCAAATCGCCAGAGTAGCTCTGAGTGTCCATTCTTTTTAATCCAACTGAGGTCAGATGCATCATGATGCTTTCTTTCATGTTAATATCACTCGTCAGCGTTTTTATGAGCAAATATAAGAGTGGGAAACTAGTATCGGGGTTGACTGCTTGATCTACTATTCTGACGGCAATTCCTTCAAAGTCTTTTAACAATGCCTCAAGTTTCGAGGGATAGTATTCGAAAAGGGCTAGCAGGTTCAGCAAAACCATCGATTCGTCTTCAGGACTTTTAAGAGTAAACATTTCAGCCTTTTCTTCAGGTTTCAAAAGCGCGGTGCAAAGTCGATAAAGCTCCTCAACAGCTTTTCGGATTTCTTCAGACTCCTCATTTCTCCGGAGTTTTTGAAAGATAGGCCCTGCATTAATTACGGCTTTAAGAGGGTGTCGGCAAAGCAGGTTGTAAAAACCATGCAACTGACTTTTCATAAAATTATTTATTTCTTCAACATTCATCCCTTGAAAAGTATCAAATAATTTATTGCAGATTTTGATGTTCGTTTCTGCTAGTGATGAGCATAGGTCAGCCAGCTCGTCTATATTACTGGCTAAGATCCCAGAAATGTGGATATAACTGGCTACTAAACCCCATATCATACTAGAAAAGCTCGTCTGAGTTCCCGCCAGCTTAGGATCATGAGAGTTAGCTATTTCTGCTCCCAGCATCTCTTTCAAGGCTTGTAGTTCTTCATTCGCCAACTTACCAAATGTATCTTTATAACTGTTGATTTCTGAATGGATTATCTTCAAAGCGTCTTCGCTTAATGTAGAATATCTTGCCAATGCTGTTATTGCCCTGTGAGAAGCGACACTGCACACACGTTTGCTAAGTCTCCATAATAATTTGAAAACATTTGCATTGAAGAAATCAAGCATTTCTTTTTTGGACAGACTCTCAATAGGCGAAAAGAAAATGAGATCAATGCTCTCTTGCGCGACTCTGAGGAAAAAATTGACAAATTGCTGATAAATCATGGATATTTCACCTTCAGAGTCATGCTGATGCAGTTCTGGCTCAATTTGTGCGATATACTTCAATCCAGCAAGCAATTCCTTGAAAAACGTATCCAATTTCTTATCAAAGCCTCCTTGTTTCGAAAGATCAGTAAATATCCTTGGCACGAAGCTCTGGCTTAGGATTTGTTTTTCCACAATGACCGACAGAAAATTTGTCATTTCATCGTAAGCGAGGCCCACTTGCCTTGTAGTCTCCTTCGCAGTGTCTTTGTCTTTGTGGTTTAGTACCAATGAGCTCAGTCTGCACATAGCTGCAAATGCCTCCATGATAGTACTAATCACTCCTTCGCAGCCTAGAATATCCCTGATGATCTCCGCATGATTATCGGTAAGCTTGCTTATTTGTTGCAGATAATAGAGCACAAAATTTGAAAGGACCCCATTACCCACAGAAAGCAGCATCCAGACTTTCTTAAGTTCTTCAAACTCAGAGTCTGACTCCAATTTCCTGGTGAGCTGAATTGCATTTCTCACATGGCTTAAGAAGAATGCTAAGAGTTGCTTATGGCTACTGTCGTAGCAGAACTCAAAAAACTTGAAATAATACTTCGAGTATTTATCAAGCATTAGCCGCAGGTATTTATTGGGAATCAACACGTGGTTGAAAACTTCCGTATGAAAAGAGATCCAAATCCTCCTCAAAGTTTGCAACTCTTCAGAAGAAATGCTGCTTGGAAGCTTGTGAGAGAGATTGGCGTCCAAAGAATCGAGGAGAGAACACAGTGCTTCAAGTTTAAAATGAAAGCTGAGAGCTTCAGTCGACATTTCTTTAGCCATGATAGGTACTAAGCTCTTGTAGAATTTGAAATCTTTGCTATTCTGAGTGAGTTCAGGTGGTACCAAGATAAAATCACTAACCAGCACTAAGCTGTTTTCAGCACAGAGGAGAGAGAGCAACGTCGTTCGGATTGACATATAGCAGCTTTCCACACATTCAACAGACACTTGATTTAATATGCGAGTAAGAATCGCTGCGATTGCAGGGTCTCGGCTGGCTATTGGAAGACTCATCAAAATATTCAAAGCACAAATAAGAGATCCTTGCAAAGTACTCATTAATGGCTGAGCTCGCGCGTCTTCAGTGAAATGCTTGGCTTTTGCTTGCTCAAAAAGGTCTTCGAGAACTTTTAGAAATGTCTTTAAATCGAGGCATATAACCCAAAAATATGTAATGCATCGAAACTTGTCAACGAGGCGAATCTTGTGAAAATTCAACAATTTCCCTTTGAGCAGTTCGCTGTTCTGGGTCAATTTTTTGAGATTGATCGTTATTATTTGACCCACCTGATCAAAATTCGCGTCCTCTATCAGTTGCTCGTACAAATAGGCTTTCAATTGATCAAATCTTATATCTTGGCGGGTTTCAAAATCGGTTTGACTGTCCAAGCGAATCAAATCAATTGTATCGAAGTTGAAAAGCACGTCTTCGTACAAGAAGTTCACAAAACCACTTGAATGCAAAGCTCTCAAATAATCCGGTTTCTCTTTCCCAACTCGAGTCATTTGTACAGGTAGCTGAGAGAAGAGATCAGCGAACCTAAGATTCGGGTCGGAGAACGCAACCGCCAATTCCAAAAGTTTTTTGAACTGCGGTATGCTGAGCATCAAATCATTGTTATCAGCTTGCAGTTTAGCACATTGAATATTTGAGCAGATTCCAAAATAGAAAGCGTAGTAATAACATGCAATTTGGAATAATAACTCATTGCCCTGCTGTTCCATCGCTAACCAGGCTTTCAATTCCTCGAAATATTTGAGCACCTCGTCAATTTTTAAATTTTTGAGAAACTGCGTTTTGAGCTCAACTTCAACGATTTCATTCGAGCATATCACCAATAAAATACCTGTAACTGCCATTGAATGGCAGCTCAATAACGTCAGATCACCTCTCACAGTTTTTTCTGCGAAATAGGCTGCTAATAGGATTTCTTTGAGTCGCAGGATCTGATCATTAATAATGCTTTCTGCAGTTTTTATTGCAAATTGACAGAATCCTGGAATGTCCTGGCGAATCTGCCTCCATTTGAATCCATAAAAGGCAAGCTTGGACCAAAAGATTAGTTGATTGCTCTCCAATTTAGAGTTCAAAGCGTCAAAGCACTCTTCATCAATGAACTTCACCATTTCAGGGATGATATAGTCATATTTCTTGATGATGAATCCTCCCTCAGCTCTAATTGTTGCAGTCTTTTGAGTGTTTAAATCATTACATATTTTTAGCAGAGTGAAGATAGTATCCAAATAAGAACAGTCATACAAATCTCGTACGGTTTTTGTGTTAACGAGTGAGTCAATCTCTGAATTCTGGATAGACTTGTGAGTCTCTCTCAGTTTTTTGAGAAGGAGATAAATCAGCCCAGAATCGGGAGAGAACCACAAGTCAAATAATGGCTGAGCAGCTTTATTAACTTCAGCCAAATTATCTTCACTTCGTTCTTGAAAGAGGTCGGAAGTTATACAATTAACGGTATTAATCGACATTAGCCCATCTATGATGTACCTGAAACTGTCGGTTGTAACACTCGTTGGGTCCTGGGCGAGTTCGAACGCTTTTTTTGTCTCTTGAATTCCCCAATTTGGCACTTGCTGTAGAGCTGCAATGTTTTGTCCTTGTTTTACGGCATAAAGTTCATAATAGCCTAATAATTATCAAATATAATATTATCAGAGATCTCTGGTATGTTGTCCTACCATTAATCAGTCTTTGTGTATAAAGCAGAGACATAATAGCCTCTGCGCACATTGAATCATCCTTAATGAGTCTTATCAGGTGAAAAATACCAGCAATTTCGATTAATCCATTTTTTGGAATTTCTGCCGAGTCTCTGAACTTGGTCCAAATCCAATCCAAAGAAACTCTGAAAACTAATCTTTCATCACATATAACTTTGTCTAAATCGTCAATCAGTCGTTGCCTCTGCTCAATAAAATATTTTTCCCGGCTCTGAATTTCAGAAAAACTCAAAACTTGCTGTATAAATTCTTTCAAGCTCTTCTCACTTTTCAGTTTCTTGAACATGTCTATTAAATCCGGTCCACTTAAATTCGATTTGAAAATGAAATATCGCATCGGGTCGCTAAACGAGGTATACCCTCCGATAAAGTAAGATACCGAATGACTAAACATCGCATCCTCGGGATTTATAGACGTCAAATGGTTCAACAGGTTCCGAAGCATTTGATGAAACAATAAATTTAGTTGAACGCTCGTTGAGAAGAACGCCAAATATCCAAAGATTTTCATGGGAATTCCGCAGAAATTCCAATCTCTGTATGATTGCGTGAGTTTTACCATACAACTTGTTACTCTTTCGAAATACGAATCGTACATTCTCAGTGTCACTTCGTGAGTTTTCTTATCGATAAGGCTCGGAGACTCGACGTATTTATTCAGATATTCGTCGATTTCAGAATATTTTCTTTGCAAAATGCTTTCAATACAGAACAACAAATCTGAAATTTTTGTCATTGGAGGATTGTTCTGCTCAGACGCAATGACGTCGAGACAGCTTCGAGCATAGAATCCCTTTAGGGTTACAAATTCAAGTACCTTGAGTATTTTTTCTTGATCTTCGGATGTTTTGTTGCTACTTTCGTACTGAAGAATCGATCGGGCAATCACAGGCTATCAAAGTAAAAGTAATTACATGTTATAACGGAAGTGGATTACGTTATATAAGTGGGTCTCATAGTACTCAAACTTTTCTTTGATCACGAAATTATCAGCCATTTCTACCTTTCGAATTCTATTGGATAAAACTTTCTAAATTGTAATGATTTCCGCAACAAATGTTAACCTCTAATAATCTTTGGAAAATTTCCAATAGCGATTTTTATAATGAAGTTGATGAACAAAAAGTATGTATTGTTTATGTTAGCGGATTCGGGAATATTTATCTTCTTTGAAAGAGAAATCCATTAAAGATCAATTTCCCTTGTGTTTTGTATTTAAATTAGTGTTTACTCTTATCTCAATAACGCATAAACAATTAGTTTCCTCCTGATCAACTCAAATTTGATGATCAGTAACGAGAGGAAATCAGGTTAATTTACTCAATCAATTACAAAAAAGCAACCTCCATATACACACACATAAACCTCCGATAATTTGATTCAATTACGTAATTAACACAAGCATTAAATGAGTTATCTTTCATAAATTTAAGGACTTGAAATGAGCTTTTGATATTCCGCGAATCTTGGACACAGAGCTACAGATCGAAATCAATTCCACTGGTGCCAACACCAGCACCACCAGAATCAAATCGTTGGAAGCCGTTCATCTGCTCGTGAATATGTTGATCAAATCTGGGATCGCAGCTGAGACTATCATCACTGTCGCTTCGATCATTATCGTCTCCTTCCTCTTCTTTCGTACCTGGGAACTGCCAGAGCTTTTCAGGGGAAAATTCCTTTCTATACCGTTCCTATAATTCATGTCAGAATTGGCAATTAAAGATTCTCAGCTACCTTATCCAAAGCGATTATGAATCTTCCAACTTGCTTTGGGCTTAGTGCATTCCGCAAATCATCTATTACACTTTCTAGAGATATTGACTCCTTCAGAATGCTCTTTCTGGTCTGATTCAACGTATGAATTAAGCTGACAAAACAGCAAACTTCGTCAGAATCTAATATCTCTCAGTTCAAGAGCTTACGCTTCTATCCTATGCTTTTCTTGAACCAGCTTCTTTCGGTACTTTAAAATGTATTTTCTCTGTGAGTCTGTCAGGTTTAGGTTTAATATAATCTCACTCCAATGGTCCCTATCCATTAATTAGTGGAACCGAAGGAGAAAAAGAAGATTACGTAGTTCCGTTTTTGCTGTCAAGTTTGTCAAGCTTGATACCGAGAGCAGCATCATTGAAGAGATCTTTTCCTAATATAATATCAAGATACACTGCTCTAGATAACAGAAGCTACCTTCGCTGGCGGACCAAAGCAGGTACTTCATAGAGACAGGCATAATTTGCTCAACTGCCTGCTTACAGAAATAATTCACAAGTTGAATTCTCTCGTTCGCGCTGGCTCCCATTCTCAGCTAATACATCAGTAATACAGATCAAAATAATTTCTTACTCTCAAAGAGTCTATAAGTAGATTGATTTCAGTCTCATCAGCATCGCTGTGCAATAGCTTTTCCAGTTTTTCAATGAATTGCTGCCTTCCATTTTGCAATTGAGAAATCTAAGGGAAATTTTTGAACATGAGGTTCGAAGAAAGAAGTGGAATACTAATTTTGATTGCACTGCTGTTTGATTCGAGTTGATATTAGCAGCCTCTAGTTGTTTCCTTGCAGCAAACAGCTCCTGAGTGAGTTCTTGTACTTTCTTCTCAAGCAGCTCAACGTAAATTTTCTTTCTTTTCCGACTATTTCTCGCAGATTCTCGATTTTTTACCAGCTTTTGATGAAGTCTCTCTGTTATTTCATTCATAATTAGTCACAATTCTAAACATCTTTGTGAAGATCACCTTCCTCAGGAGAAATAAAACGTTCCACGGATTTGACTTTTTTCATCTTTGGTTTCTGATCAGTCGCTTTAAGTGGCAGATTGCCTTGAAGATCCAACTTGTCAGGGACGATAACGCTTGTCAACCTAAGCCAAACCGAATTGAGATTGGCTGAGAATTGATTCTTTACTTCGTAAATTTCGTTAATTCAGGATTTTCTGCGACTAAACTCTGAATTTTGTTGCTATATGTAGGCTTGGCGTTCGCTTTAACAGTAGCTGGATCCCACTCGTCTGATAAATCACTTTCTTCTTCTTCCTCAGGTTTAGAAAACTGCTCTTTTTTCTGTTTTTTGGTTCCCTTGGACTTAGTTTGTGGGGCTTGCTCTTTTGTTGTAGATGATTGTCTGCTTTTAAAGCCTGACAAAACCCATTCATCTGTACCACTATTCTTTAATAGAGAAGAAAAACAAGGGTTATTTAGAAGAAAGAGAAAAAAGCACTACAGAATAAGATTTCTTCATATTTGAAGAAGCGAAATAAGGCTGTTGCTGATGAAACTGCGCAAACTCATTTGAATACGCCAAACTAGGGTGAAACTCGTTGCTAAAGGCCAATAATGAGGGATTAAGGCTATATTGTAATTTTTAGTGCTCCAAATCACAAATTCTGGTGAGATATACTTTCCAAGTGCAGAAAGCTGCTCCGAGTCTCTGAGGTAAGACATCAAAAGCTCAGGATTTGAAGAATCGACTGTGGAAGCAACCTTTTCTCCAAAATTCCGGTCATTTTCGGGGGGATGAGTGTCTGAAATTCGAAAAAAGCTTGGCTGCATGTAATTCTGATAGCTAGCGCTCTATTTCCTCACTAATTTAATTTAGAGTGTGTTAATTGAGTTGATACCGTAATTTATTCCGTTTAAATAAATTTATTCTGACAGATGGGAATTCTTCGAGAAATACACTGTTAGATTTCTGAATTAGTATAAACAAGGATACTAATTGCAATTTAGGGACTGATATGAAAAATAGAGAATTGGGTGTACAATCAACTTAATTTTGTAGCAATTTGATACCAAAAAAACGATAATTAAAGTATGTTAATAAACATAGAAGATCAATTAATTATACTATCACTTATTATTAGAAGAAAAAGTACAGCATTTTCACAACCAAGATTAAGGGACGATGCTCCAACGCTTTTTTTTTTGTTATAAAAAATTTACTGAGCCATCGTTTTGATCCCAAAACAACTCAAAAAACCAAGTAATGTATTAGAAGTAGATTAAAATAATCTTATAAGATGCAAGAACGAAATCTCGTCATTGTGAATAGATACATGACTGATAAGTTTGATTATACTGACAACAATCATTATTCATTAAGATTTGATATGATATTATATAAAAAATGAACGCAGCCTCGCCTTTACTTCCAACATTGGTCTACGAACGGCTTGCCTTTTTCGCTGCTCTCCACATTGTT
>ENA-UOUE01001615-UOUE01001615.1-compost-metagenome-genome-assembly--contig:-NODE-1615-length-13524-cov-21.041348_pt1 | contig 13524 bp, 10 predicted proteins | sample MGYA00238146_ERZ747223 | MGnify/ENA primary metagenome ERZ747223 (study PRJEB28781, sample SAMN06268865) | compost metagenome | isolation source: single cell | place: USA: California, Emeryville, Joint... | reverse complement strand
AGAGTTATGAATCATATTATGTATGCATAAGTATAAATTCATTACAAAATGAAAAAGTTTTCAATGTTCACATAATTCCAGCCTTAGTTGTTCTTAACGATTAAAGATACGACAAAAGTAATTTCGATTCAGTAGTCGGAGGAAAAAGTTGAAAGACTAACTAGGAGAAGAAAACACCGGATGAAACAAGCATCAGCGGAACTAAGACATTTCAACCATATAGTGCATAAAGACCCACGCATTGCTTCTAAATTGCTGGCATTCTTCTGGGCCAGTAGTCGGATGCAAATCTTTCTAAATAGAACCAGAGAAAAATTTCTAATTTCAAAAATAAAAATCCGACACAAAAAATGTTAGCCTTAGCGCAAGAGATCGAAGCGGCCGTTGTATTGAAAGGCCATACTAACTCAATCGAATGCTGCGCATTCAACCCAATAAAAGACGAAAACTTGATCACTGGCTCCCATGATCACACTCTCAAAACCTGGGATGTGAGCAAAGGAACATGTATAAGCACAGTCGAAGCTCACAAGTAACTAAATCAGCCGGATACACTTGTTTAAGTTCTAAATAGGGCCGGAGTTTGGACCTGCCAATTTGCTAATGATTGTAAACGAGTGCTCACTGCCAGTCCTGACAGGACCGTGAGGATTTGGGATATCTCAGGAAAAGACGCCAAGAACGTCGTTACTCTTGAAGGACACACCAACAACGTCTACTGGGCCAAGTTTAATGAGGCAAACACACTCATTGCGTCTGGTGGAGCAGGTTCTGAGTTGATCATCTGGGACGTCAGAAAAGGGACCCAACTGACCAAGATGAAGAGTATATAACACAGCTTTCATTAGTACCAACTCATGTGCTTTACGTATACAGGTACGGCTGATATTGTCTATTCGGTTGATTGGAGCAAAGATGGCAAACTTATCTTCACCACAGATTCTGACGGGTATCTCAATGTCTATGAAACCGTTGATTTCGACCGTATTCAGTCAGTACAGCAACCATGCAGAGTAAAATTAGGCAATATTATATCAGTATAATAACTCTTTTCCAAGGCGTATGCATTAAGTGCAGACTGGAGCAAAGAGTCGAAAATAAATGACGGAATATTTGTTGCCTACGAAGACAAATATTCAAGGCTCTATAAATATGACGGTGTGCGCAATTCTCTCGATCTGGCGAAGGAATACGGCCCTCACTCGGATGCAGTGAAAAATAATGTGTACCACGGCAAATCCAATACCTTCGTCACTTGTTGTCGAGTAACTATTTGAAATGTCACTGAATTAGCTAATTTCGACTACCATTAGGATGGCTCTGCAAAAATCTGGAATACTGGCACAGCCGAACTCGTCTACAATCTGGTTGGCCATACGGATAATGTGGTATCTATCTGAAATGCTTTCCCCTGTATGTTTAATAATTTTTTTCCCGCATAGTCTTGTGCTGCGTTTAATTTCTCTGAGCCTCAAATTGTTGCAACTGGCTCTTGGGATCAAAAAGCCATGATATACAAAATTCCAGCCAAATAATCAAGACCTTAAAGTCAATGTAATCATCGAGTGAATTGAATATTTAATGCTTGTGCGAGTGAAAATAATTAAGTTTGTTGTAAAAAGGTAGACATAGACATCAATTCAGGCTTAGAAGGGTGCACATTTACCATTTTGATGTAGTAGCTGATGATTAGCATATTGATGCATTCTTCAAAGATCACAACACGAAAATTATGTTTTTAACTTTTCTCTTAAGATCAATATTGAGGTTTCGTTTCATTTCATCCTTTAAAACATTCGATATCGAAGCTCATCACAGCAATTAAACCTATTTCTTCACAAAAAGCTAATTTAGAATCTAAACTCTCTACTCACTAATGAGTAATGAGTGACTGCATAACACGCGATTAGGAGTTGAATTCATTGCTACTGTTTGCTTTTTTCACTTTACGAAAGCTCATGTAGTAATATATTGTGAAATCCTTGCTCTATATATAAATCTATCTACATATCTACCCTTTTGTCGATTTTGAAGCAACGAGCTTTGTTGGAGTACCCAGAACAGCTTCATCTCCGAATTCTTTGTTATAAAGTTCGATGCTATCCTTAATAACTTTCCAAGCTTCATCCTTGTTTTTGAACTCTTCTACCGTAACTTTCTTATTTTCAAGCTTTTTGTAGTCCTCGAAAAACCTTCTCACCTCCAACGTGTAATGTGGTGGCAAATCTTCGAGGTCCTTGATATAATTGACTGACATGTCATTCTTGGCAACGGCAATAATTTTATCATCTTTTTCATCACCATCGATCATAGCCATCATTCCAATTGGAATAGCTTCGACGATAGTCAAAGGCTCGATATCAATAGAGCACAATACGAGGATATCAAGTGGATCGTTATCCTCGCAGTAGGTTTGAGGGATGAAACCGTAGTTCGCTGGATAGTGTACAGCCGAAAATAAGATGCGATCGAGCTTGAGGAGTCCAGAATCTTTATCTAACTCGTATTTCGCTTTGGATCCCTTAGGAATTTCGATAACCGCTTGAACAACTTCAGGGGCTTTGTCTCCTACTGACACAGCGTGCCAGGGATTTCGCACCAGAATTCTTTTTGCTGAACTATCTTTGGGTTTGCTCTCCATGCTGTGTGTGTCGAAAATTTTTTCTGAATTAATTTTAAAGCCAGATAATTCGATTTAATAAATAGAATTATGGAGCTTCAAATGGATTTTTCATTCTTTTAATGGCAGCAATTGAATCCGTTTGTGAAATTTGTTAAGAGATACGCGGTGAGGTTACCCAAAGAGATGACTACTCTATACTTTTGTGTTTTATCACCCAACAAGTTTTTTGTTTTTAAGTCTTTAGTCAACAATACCTTACACCCATAGTATGGTTCTTGCAGTAACAAACTAAGGAAACAAAAAAAACGGACAATGATAGTTGGCTGAAGCCCTAACATTGTTGAGTTTTGAGTGACAAAAGCGTAATGAAAAAGAGATTTGGTAAGTGAATAAAGCTTTAACAATTCATGCCTCAAATAGGAATCTTATACATTATATTGTATTTAAAACTCTTTTATTATTCAAGGTTAAAAGCCCACTCCAATATGTATCCCTCCTACGCTCTTATCTAGAGCTAACCTAATGTCTTCGTCGAAGTTATCACCTTTCGCCTTCTCTTGCAGAAATTTGATTCGATTCTATATTCAGTTTAGTGACCACACATCCAAATAAATTAACCTCTTGATCTTCCAGCGTTTGGAAATCATCCTCCATGTCAATACATTCAAAAGATATTCTGTAACCAATCACATCTAGTTATCATTACGATAAGCTTAGTCCGAAACCCTAAATCAATGTTAAGATATACCTCCATCTTTCAGGAAATAAGGAGCACTCTTAAGGCTTGGCTTTTCCTGATTTTCTAGAAATTTTTCGTGAGATATTCAATCATGTGGCTTTGTACTTTTCTTTTTTCCTTTCTTCTTCTCAGCCTCGATGTATGAGTCTGAAATATACAGCCATTCAAACTCTTGAGGGAAGTATTTAACCAGCTCTATTTCATTGAGATCGATATCCAACCCTTCAAATTTGATTATCGCGTCTTTCAAGTCATTAATTTGAGGATGGAGTCCTGCAATGAAAAGCATCTCTCGAGGTTCGCTATAAGTTTTGAAGTCGACGAGTCTCTTTCGGATAAACAACACCATATCCTCATCTTCAAGGTTTTCTGGATGATCCAGAATCTATAATCAATGGATAAACAGAAAGCTTGTCAAATGAAGCTACCTGCACAACTAGGTTTGAATTGTGGTAAATATCGATTCTTTTTAGCTGCGTTTTCTCTCCTCTGAAAATTTTTCCAAAGAATAAATCTCTCTCAATCTCCCTCAACCGAACTTGCGAAGGAGGGAGGTTAGCATATTTTGCAAGTGCAGGCATTGTGAGGATCTTCATTTTCAATTCCTCGAGGGTTGCATATTCGCTTATCTAGAACCAGTCATGGGATCAGTTATAAGAGTCTTCAATGAATGATAACGCTACTTGCATGAAATCCAAGAACTCCGAGTCATTAGAGAAACCTGTCTTTGTAAGATAAATATAAAAATTCATCATATCTCGAGGGATGTCCTTCATGTTAAAGAGTTATTCATGTAATTTGAAAAGTAAAGTTACATAATGATTATCTTTAAGGATCAGAACGTCATTCATTTTTAGCTGAAACGATTGAATTGATCCTACGTCTTTAAGGGTGCTTGGCAACTCGGCAATAGGGTCTCCCAGCCAATCTGTCCGGTAAATAGAATGCTTTGCAGGATCAAGTTCAAAGGCATCGCAGACTTTCTTCTTCCTATCAGACAGAAATAGTTCAACCTTAGACAAAGATCGTAATAATTATTTTACAGTTCGGAAATAAGCTCATTAGGGGTACAGATAATGTTTTCTTCGGCTTTGCTTTCTTCCTTTTTGAATTTCGATTGGTTTTTCACTCTTAAAGTCATTTTCCCAAACTGAGGAAACTTCCCGTTTTCAAGTTTCAATCGCACCGACTTGTCTTGAAACGCCAGTTGCCTTAGCTTCAACACGAGCTCCTCTTCGAAGAAAACTGTGTTTTCTGGCATTCTCCGTAGTCGTTTTTCAGCGTTGAGATCAAGGTCAAGTTTCTTCTTAATATTCTGAACGAGATCTTCTAATGTCCAATCAAGCTCCACATAATAACGAACCGGTTCGGTTTTTCCATCGGTTTCTATCAGTACTGATGTTAGATTTTCAGTTTTGCTGCTTAATATTCTGTTTTCTTGATTTTTTTCTCGACGGGACTCAGCTCTCGTTTTTATTTTCATGAAATCGTGATCCTGCATTCTCGGCTCTTCGAGTTTGCTCAAAATAAAATCAGCGTTATCAGTCACACCAAGACTAGCAAGATCCTTCTCATCATTTTCTGGTTCTTTATTGATGTTCTGAGGACCACTGGGTTGCATTAAAACAATGTATTGGTATTCGACTGGAAGGTCAAACAGTTCACTAAATCTGAAGCGAAGACTCGCTAGAAGCTCATTTTGATAAGTCAGAAATCTGACATCTTTGCCGAGATATCTCGCGTTCACTCGTATGGGAACCGAATCTTCACTGATCTTGTTAGTTATCTGCTTGTATTTGCTCTAACATGTGAAAGATGAGAATTGTCTTCAACATCATGAATTATTAGTTTACATCTGATTTATTGGAGAAAACTAAGAAGGTTGAGAGATGTTCAATTTTTGCGTCGGTAACCGTCACATCCTAACCAGGTAAGAGTTATTTTCTCATTGCGTTTCAAAACGAATGAGTTACTTTGAAGGCTGCATGAAGCTCTCGTTTAAAATGCAGTAGTTTGTTTCCTAACTCATTAACTTCGGTGATTATAATCTCTTCAGGGTTAGTTTTCAGTTCAGGAAACAGCTTCGAAGCTTCCGTTAACAGCTGCTCAATCGGTGCATCAAGTCTGATCCTCAGCTTCTTGCTGTTAGATGATTCCTTGTACTCTGGTTTTAAAACTCTATTCTCGAACTGTTCAATTGAAAAATGTTACGCACTCAAGATTTGAAAAGCTTTACGTCTATATAGCTCGGGTCAATGAGCAAGCATTCAATATTGCTTAGAGCCTCATTGTAAAAATTCCTCTCATTTTCAAGCATTTGGTTTCGTTCATCAATATCCTTTTGCAGGTATTTGGGTACTTTTGTCTCCATTCCGTCAAGAGACTTACCCAAAGCTCTTTGACGATAGATTAAGATATAAGCGTTCTCCATGGTTCCTCCAAACTGGTATTGTATTCTGTTTAGTGGAATCGGTCTGACCGTCGAATCATCGAAATCAAACCAATGGAATTTGAGTTCTTCATTCTTAAATTTAAAGGGAAACTCCACCTTATCATATATAGTATCATCTAATTTGTCGTCGCTCTCCTTTCTTTGCGTTTTATCTTTCTTCTCTTGATGATGCTGCTGATTGCTGTTCGGATTTTTATTTCGATTTTTCTTCTTTTTGTTTTTCTTATTCTTCTTGCCAGGTTTATTCGCATTTTTCTTGGGAGACTCATCGTCAGTTGTGTCCTTGTTCGCGATGTCTTCTAGCATTTTCTGCTCTTCCGGTGAGAGCTGCTGGCTTCCATCTACCATCTCCCCATTCTTTTTCTCCTCCTCACCATGTTCTCTGTTCACAGCAACTCCATTTACCTGATTGTTCTTCTTCTCTCCCCAATCTCCTTCGTTTAATACGTCGCGAATATACGCCTTATAATGCCCACCAAAAGCGTCTCCTCTATGAATAATAACCGCACATAACTCATATATTCTTTCGTCCTCTGTAGAGTAATTCTCAGGTTTTTCCGCAAACATAGACACATCGAGCTCGACTCCAAACGCGAATTTGCTGTTGATTTTAACTCTCTGCAATTTTTCAAGGTCAAAGTCAAAGCGACTCAGCGAAAGCGTTAATATGGGCGGGTATTTTCTGATCATGATGCCCTTTAAAGCGTCTGCTTTCTTACCACAGCTATCGCAAGCATATTGGTTCGGGCCGTCCAATTTTTCCATGGTTAGCATGTTCAATAAACTTTCTTCGAGAGATTCTAGCCCTTTAACCTTGATTAGTTAGTTAAAATGCTTTAAAGCGGTGAGTTGTAGCGCATACTGGAAGGATCAAGTCATAAAAATCGGACTCCTTTTGCTTTACATTTCCACAACCGAGACATTGAATATGATTAACTTGTACTCCTCTTTCGAAAGAAAATGCGAGAATGTTAGAAATTGAATTGCTGGCAATAAGAAGTACCTGAAATACTTCGCCAGCCAATTGCCATACTCAGTTCCTTCAAGAGCTCTTTCCAAAATATCGAAAATAATTCTACAAAAATTCAAAAAATTGCTCAAAAACCATGGGGTATTACCTATATGCCTCTTGAATATCATGCTGCTGTAATTGCTGATTATTATGCCAACCAAATGCAGTTGTCACTTCTTCTGTTCTGTGAAAACATCAGAAATGAATGTGATGAGATTGATTTACATGGTTGCTTTGATATCAAGCGCTTTTAGCTCTGCGAAGAGTTTTTGCAAAGGGAAAAGAAAGTTAAATTTGCTCTGAGAAAAAACGTTTGAAGGCTGTGTGATGTCATCGTCGATCTATTGCAAGTTAATTTTTTGATATACGCAAAGAGGAATACGCAGAGAGGAAAGCTTAAGATTGCGTGGCGGAACTCAGGGATCATGTAGAATGATTGCAGAAGTGAATTCAGGTAGCAAGTGGCTCCTTGGTTTTTCAATCCTACAAACTTAGTTGCATCTCGTTTTGAAGGCGGTTCATCGAAATCCCCTGCACAGTTTTTCGGTTTCTTCTGGTATGCTTTTAGCAATACTTTCTGTTCTTCATTAAATTGAGCATCAGTTGCTCCCAGCATTCAGAGTCAAGGGGTATTTTATTTGAGTTTCTGCTTACTAGCGAATCGAATCAATTAAGATTTATAGCTTCTATTCTGATCTGATGTATAAAGCTGTGTACATATAAAAGCTATTATACTTTCTCCTGGTTTTTTTTAAATTTGATATTTTTTGATTGAATTTACAAACCACCAAAGAACACTCTTTAAATCTTGAAAGTCTTCCAGATAGATTCCCAATCCAGCTAATTGTCTTTGTTTTTTGACTGTAATAGCCATTCAAAACCTTAAATATTAGCTGGAATTACTTTGATTTGCAATTTGTAGCTCCAAATATCTAGGATTTATGAAAGAAAATAATTGAGGATAGTTAGGTACCAAAATATATGTCTCATTTTCCAACCATTAATCGGCAGCTGTTCAGCTTGTCAAATAATGATCTTGTTACGAGAGATTCTTTGTTATAATCATTTAATTTATCCATATTTTGTATCAAAAAACGCAATATACATGTCTTTTGATAGACGAGTTCATTGCACTGCCAGTCATGCCCTGGAACTAACAAGAATCAAATATACTGTGTCTCTATCATTCTGGATATTTAAGCAAATCTGAATGAAACCGAATAAATTCACAAAATCAAACAAAAATTTATCAATCAAATGGAATCCAAATCAAAAACAGTTGTTGTCCAAGACGGAAATCCTCGTGGTGGTAACCATTACTTTTAACGCGCCTCCTTCATCCTCATCCATTCTATTCTATGATTATCTGCAGACAAGATCACCCTTGATGAAGTAAAGCAATCAATCACGGATATTGAAAACTGGCTTTCGCAAAACGTGCCTTCCGTTGCTGAAACTCTGAAGAAATCCAAACCAGCGACTCAAGATGATATCAACCGTCTTGAAACACTTTTGAAAAATAAATTCCCAGAGAGCTTGCAAGCTTTATACTTGAAATACAACGGCAAATTCCCTCTCAAGGATAATTACAGGTCACTTTCAACAAAGGAAATTGAAGAGAATCTTGAAGTCAATCAAGTAAATGGATATTGGAACAAGAGCTACATCCCGTTCGCTATTAACGATGATAACGAATTCCTTTGTTTGCAAGCTGATCAAGGTATGAATTGCTTCTGGCATGTGTAATAAACTTTTCGTATTGAATAATAGGCGAAGAAAAGAAAGTTGTTGCTTGGAATACAGATGAAGGTGTTATTGAGGAAATCTCTGATAATCTTGGCTTGATGCTTGAAAAAATAAGAAATGGTCTTCTCAAGAAAAAAGTGCAATATATTGAAGGCGCTGGATTTGTCGAAGAATCTGATGTTAACTAATCTCTGTTTATTACCAGCATTTTCTTGACGCTAAAATCTGATCCCTACACAACAATTGATGCGTTATTCTCAGATAAGCTATGTTTCGTGACATTCCATGTGATGTGACTTAAGCACTCTTTTCATCGATTATGCAAATCAAAAATATGTACAAATCAATTGATCGATCGATAGAAGAATAAGTAAGGGTTGTGTCCGATACTAGAGTTGTAATGCATCCGGTAAAAAGAAGGTGCATTTATGAATTTCGCTGTTTTCGTTTGATAACTGAGGGTTAAAGTAACAAGGGAAAAAATATTGGTTAGAAAGGCCGACTAGGGAATTGTGTTATTGAGAGGAAAAAAAATGAAACTATATGCATTTCGGTACAATAGATTAATTTCACAAAGCTTTGAAGATATCGATTCTTTGACACAGAAAATTAATATGCACCCATCACGCGAAACCAAAATTTGTGAGGCTTTTATCTAGTTGGCCGTCGATAAAGATCATCTTCGTGATAGCGCTTTCAATGTCCATCCCAAAGCTATTGTGAACGGTATCTCCTTTCTGCAAATCAAAAAATTCAAAGAGTGTTCTTTCGCCTCCGATGAGACAAACAGTGCTGTTGTCAACTGCGCACACCTTTGCTAAAGTTCGTTTGTCTTTCAGAGTTCCTTTTAATTCTTCAAAAACGAAATTATCTCTCATCTTCCAGATTTTCTGGGATTCGAATTCATTCGTGACGCCTTGGAAGATTAGCACGGACTTATTGTCTCTTGGATCTGTGAGGACACCTGCTCCTTCGAGCGGAGGTAAACCTACAGTATTGACCACTTTCCATTTTCCTTGGGCTTCATCAAGGATCTCAGCATTGTTCCATCGTTCAAAGTTTCCCTTGTAGCCTCCTACAATAACAATTTTGTCATCCATTAAAAAGCACATTCCGCTGCATCTTGGATGATTTAGCGAAGGAAGAGTCTCCCAAACATCGTTCTGAATGTTATATCGTTCACACTCAGCAAGTACTTCATGCCCTTCTGAATAAGTCTGCCCTCCAATGACATACACATAATTGCCTTTCTTTATCGCATTACTAACATAAGGCGCCAACTTCGACTTCGCGCATTTCTTAACTTCATTCCTTTGCGGGTCATAAATATAAGCATTTCTGCGTGAACTCTGCCCCTGCGGAGAAACTCCACCGTGGAGGAAATATCTTCCATCGCCTAGATTTACAACTGACTGATACGCAAAGAGCTTCAAACCAACCGGAAGCGGCTTTTCCTTCGTAAATTTCTTCGTGAAATTCAACTCGAGGATGAACGGAGTTTTATCATCACCGAATAGAAAAGCTCTCGTATCTGTAATACTGCTCTTTGATAACTCAATGCCAGGCATGTCTTGCTTTGATAATATCACTAAAGGCGCAGCAGCGGCAGAGAAAGACTGTATATATTGCACATATCTTTTGTAGTCTATATCCCCAAATCTCCATTCGTCGCGGATAGCATCATATACCTCCACCGTATCATCGTCTTCGCCTCCAAACACCCAGATCTCTGAGCCCATGACTATTGATTTGTGGAAAACTCTTTCTTTATGCATGGATCTCTTAGACATGTAGGTTTTCGTGCGGAGGTTAAGCAAGATATTGGAACGGATAACGCCTTCGCGGACATTTCCTCCAATAATATGCAGCTCGTCTCTGTCTGCGGCGCAGATGATAGGGTATTCAACGCCTCGTGGGATTTTAAACTCAGCTGCATCCCATCTGTTTAAATTTTCGTTGTAGATTTCGACAATTTTTGGCCTCTTTGAGTTTCCAGAGTACCCTCCCATGACATAAAGTTTATCATTATAAATAATATGAAATCCACAAGCTCGAGGGTGCATCATATCAGCAGTCTTGGTCCAAGTCGCCGCTGGGCCTCCGAGAGGAAGGAATTCGCAGCTCGCCAGTATTACGTTTTCGTTGTTGGATTCTAGGAGGAAACCGCCGATAACAAAAAGTTTATTTTTGTAAACTGCAGCAATGTGTGAGTATCGATGCTGAGAGAAAGACGCTAACTCTGTCGCAGTGTTCTCTTGAGCATTGTACACAAACGCTCTGTTAGAAGTTTTCATGGTGTATGGGTTTATTCCGCCTGTCAGGTAAATCTCTTTTTCGCTAATATAGACGCTGCCACCGAGATTGTAGAGTTCGAGGTTGGGACAAGGCTTGATGAGCTCGACTTGATTTTGATTTTGAAGAGGATTAAATCTCACGATTTTGGGACTTTCATCTGTATCGATTCCAAAAAGATATAAATTTTTGAGAGTGATTGGCTCTTTAGGATCAGTATTTGCAATGTAAGACTGAACATTTGGCTTTGCTTGAGATTGCTGCAGTTGTTTTTCTTGCTGTTTGTCGAGATTTGTAAGGTGCTTAGAATTATCGATTGTGAGTTGGTGATTTTCGATTTGATTTGGGTTAGAACCTTGCTTTGCGGGGTCTCTGTTAGGTTGGACTGACGTTTGTTGTGATAATTCTTCCGCGACCATGTGCGGTGAAGATGCAAAATGGATGTTCTGATTAGGTTCGTTGAGTTTGGGATTGGTATCAGGATGCTTTTGAATTTCATTAGTGTTGGCAAGATGTCCGGTATTGGCGGGTCGCATCACAGGTTGGTTTTTGTTAGTATCATTTGGGTTGTTGGATTGTTGGGACTTCTGTCCTTTCTTGGATTTGTTTTTGCTGCAAGCCGCTCCCATTTCTCAGTGTTAACAACGCTTATTTTCAATTTTTGAATTAATTAGTGAGAGTAGTATCTTTTGAACAAACAAATTATCATTTTTTAGATAGAAAAAATTGAGGGTGAGCATTATCCTATTTCATAGAGAAGGAAAGGCCTCATTGGGACTGCCTTGTAATACTCTCAAGTTTTCTTCATATTAGAGAATAAAAAGCCAAATTTTCAGCAGTCACTCCGACCCTAAAAGCCTCCTTTATATCGTATTTCTGGATCCAAAAGCAATCATCCTTGCTTTGCTAAGTTCAAAGTAAGAATTCTCTATTTCTACGAAAGGGTGTCCGGACTAGCTGTTGTAAGACACTGCTAAACGGATATCTCAGGATTTGAAAAAATATAATACAATCATAATAATTATAATATTTTTCATTCAAATTCTACACTTCTATCCAGATATCTACAGTTTTAGACTATACACTCAATATAGATCGATCAATTTTTAAATGAAATAAACTTGCTTGGATTGCTTGCTTTAAAAGCATCCACTTTAGATGAAAGTCGCGGTTCTGCCTCTCCTTTCTCTACAAATATAGACATGTACGATAAAATCATGTCGAGAGCAGTATTCGCAATGCTCTCAGCAAGAGCAGGATGCTGGAGGGCGCCTCTATAACTCAAGAGTCTCACTCTGAGTAGTGCTGAATCTGCGAAACTTAAATGATCTGAATTCTTGATTATCGAATACATCACCGCACTACCAGTGCTTTTCGAGGCATCCACGTAAGTTTTATTTCTTTTTCCAATCTCGAATTGCGGATTCTTACCATCCCAACTCTCCGATTGCAACAAGAGTCCCACGCCATTCTTAAATCCTTGCTGAAGCGTCTCTTCCTTCACTGGAAGCAACCAAGGGTCCAGCAGCACAATATGCTTGATTCTTTCATCTTTTTTCGCCAACTCCACAGCCGTAGATCCACCATAAGAATGCCCAATCACTGTGAGTTTCGAACAATCAAAGTTAACATCTGTTCCAAAAATCGCTTTGAGTGCTGCTTTGTCCTCCATCACTTTTCTAGCTTTGAGACAATCTTGCACTCTTTTCTCCAAGCACTCAAACTTGACTTGAGGCGAGTTCTTTGAAAACACTCCATGATAATCATCGAAATGCTCGATGGCAAAGACGATATAACCCATACTCGCTAAGTTAGTACAAAGACTCGCGTAAGTGGTCGTGTTTGCTCCTATTCCATGTGATACGATCACAGGGATATACTTCTTTGAAGCTTCATCCTTCGGAGGAGCTAACGGGACGTGTTGAGAGGCGTTGATATAATATTTCGAGAGAAAATCCGTTGATATTTTATTTAGAAGCATCATGTGCTTTGGTCCTCGATTTGCTTCGTAAAATTTCTGCAGGGCATAAGGGTCTCGAAGGAAAGCAGGTTTATCAGAGCTCGTCTTTTCGCTGGGGTAGTACACTGCGAATAAAAGATCCTCACACTTCACACGCCGAAATCCGACTTTGTATCGTCCTTTCGGTGGAATCAGGTCGTAGAACGAGAAATGAAATATCATGAAAATATGAATGACCATGAACAATCTTCCGAAGTTGAATAAAGTTTTCAGCATTGTCGGCTGTTGAGGGAAGTAGAACGCGAAGAAGAGAAAGAGACTGCTTATTGTGCCAGGTATTGATGCGAGGTTGAACCTTTGAAATTGTTTTTCGATGAGATGCGCGACTATGAGAAACATTCCTTGATAGCGCCGCAGAAGTAGCAACTGATCTGCGTTCTTGATGATAAAAGTGGGGATTCCAAAAGGCCAACCGAAGGTTTCTATGAGGACGATTATGATTTGGACAATGGCTACAGCCAGGGTAAAGTAATGGACACGGGTACCCATGGATTCGAGAAATAATTTATTTAGATTAGTTTGGTGTTTGAAAGTTTAATGCAGTTAATAAGGTTCTACAATATTAATTCTGATTTAAATTCTCCTGGCGAACTTATTCGAGCGGGTGCTTCGGGATTCTGTTCTGCAAATCAGAAATTTT
>ENA-UOUE01001614-UOUE01001614.1-compost-metagenome-genome-assembly--contig:-NODE-1614-length-13533-cov-12.664834_pt1 | contig 13533 bp, 11 predicted proteins | sample MGYA00238146_ERZ747223 | MGnify/ENA primary metagenome ERZ747223 (study PRJEB28781, sample SAMN06268865) | compost metagenome | isolation source: single cell | place: USA: California, Emeryville, Joint... | reverse complement strand
TCCTCAGTTAACTAATCTGTTACAATACTTATTTTGATCCTTATCAGCTCTTTGTGTTTGAATAAAAAAATTTAAGTATTCTTGACCTTCCATGTCAAGGTACAAATCACCTGATGTAAAAATGAAAGACTCCTCGCTAGAGTTTCGCTATGAGTCTCTCTACAAACACAGCGTTCCTAATGAGGTAACTTCCTCTTTTTGATGAAACTCACCTTTAATTTTTCAGGATCAAGCAAGATATATCCGACAAACTATCTCCACCAGAGGTTATTTCGAGGATACTCCATTGAAATGGTACCTTATACCTCAGAACGGCGTTTTCCACCGAATTTGGGACGTTCTCATCGTCCTCCTCGTGCTATACTCAACCTTCGTTGTTCCTTTGCAAGTCGGGATGAGATTTCAAATCACCATCAGCAATTGGATCTACTTTGACTACACAGTGGACTTTATTTTTTTCCTTGACATCATCGTCTCCTTCCTGACACCAGTCACAAAAGAACGAGGGTATTTAGAAACCAGTCTCAAAGTAATCGCACGGAAATACATCTTCGGCAGGTTTTTACTCGACTTGATTGCAACGTTTCCTTTCGAGGCACTATCTGCTAACATTCCGAGTAAATGAACCTTGAAATCGTGGTTTTCTCACACAAATTTACTAGGCGTTTCGGGTGAATTAGCTATTTTCCAAATTTTCAAATTGTCTCGGATATTCCGTGTTTCAAGACTATTTAAATACTTAGAGAGGTTCAAGTATGCAAAAATCATGAGAATCGTCAAGCTTTTCCTGATTTACTTCATCATCGCGCATTTTATCGGCTGCTTCGAGTACTATTTCGAAGAAGTGGATGACGTCCCAGAAGCTACAATGTTGGAGAGATATGTCTATTACCTTAACATTGGCGCATATCTTATGATTGGAAAAGTCGTAAATATTGACAGCGATTCCCAGAGGATATATTCAGTGGTTGTGATCGCAATTATTCAGTGCGTCAACGCGTCGATTTTCAGTAATATTGCTATTGAAATCCAAGAGTTTGATGCAGCTAAATCGATTTATGTGGATAAAATGGACCTTATCAACGAGCATCTGTACTACCTGGAGTTGGAACCGGGTTTGCAGGAGCAAGTGCGTAATTTCTACGAGTATTTGAGCATTAGGACACGAGATTTGGTCTATGGAGAAAAGCTATTTATCGATCTTTCTTTAGGACTAGGCAAGAAGGTCAACGCTAACATTTACGTCCCCTCAGCAATGACTCTCCTTTCGAAAGACCCTTTGAGTTTCCCATTCATCGAGAGACTGCTCTCGAAGCTAAAGACCAAGATTGTGATGCCGAACGAGCTGTTGGTTGAAGAAGGCGAGAAAGCAACTGAGTGCTACTTTCTTGTGAGCGGGTGGATGAATGTTTACATCCACGGCAACTGGATTAGAATCCTAAAAGATGGGAGCTTCTTTGGGACAATAGGACTATTGTTAAAATCGGAAAAGCGCACAGCGACGGTGATATCGAGAATGTTTTGTCACTGCTTCGCGCTTAACCGAGAAGACTTACTCCTATTGCTGATAGATTATCCGAATGATGCAGTAAAGATCCAGAAAGAGGCAAAAGCGCTTTTCTTTAGCACTTTAGAAATGATGGAGTATAAACAGAGAGAGCTGCTTCATAAAGATACCGACGGAGTTCACGTGGGAGCTAACCTGTGGAAGTAAGATTGTTTTATTATTGTTGAAATGTTATATGGATGTAATGAAATTAGGGATTTTAGCGGGGCGGAACTGATGAAGAACTGGCACGAGACTAGAAAACAACGTGTGGATCGCCGGAAAGATATGGGAGCGTCATCAGCGGCTGCGGCGAGAAATGCAAATCAAGTGCTGAATATGATGCTGGAAAATTCGACGGCGAAGCTGAAAGCGAGGCTAGACAAAATCAAGCTAAAAGACGATTAAAAATTTTTGTTTTCCTCTGTTTTATTATTTTATGAAATTACTTCTTATAGCACCTTGAAACGTCTTCTTTAGTGCTCTCCATCATTCCTTAATCATTTAATTGATTGATGTGTAGTAGTATCACCTCTAAAGAAGCATTGTGAATTTTTATGAATTATATCGCCACGGAGCCGACTTCTGTAAAATGATTATCAAATGTGAGAAACGCGTGAAAATAGTTTGGGCATTTACTGAGAGAATAGAATAGAAGCAAAGCTAAGAAAATCGTTCTTTGTTATATTGAGCAACGGAAAGCAGGCCAGAACATGATAGTTCTGAGAATTAATTTAATTGATATATGCATTAAAGCTTCTTTATATCGGTTGAGTCCGAATTTGTACTTGATATCATCGATCCGAAGAGAAACTCTGATCACTTCAGAAGCACTTGGAAACCAGAAGCGCTGCTATCTGTTTTTGACTTCCTAACGGTTATTTTCACATATTAACGAAAGCAAAGCTATTTGCTAGACTTTCTCCGTGGCTTGATTAATTTATTTTAAAACTATTCCCAAAAATCTATTGCTTTCTTCAGCGATTTTGAGATCTTGAATGAAAGTGTCTCCTTTTACTATCTCTTATACGTATAAGAATGCCTACCGGATCAACTCCGAAGACGGCACTCAGCAATCCCACACAATCCAAGCTGACAAACCTCAGACTTTTGATGACTTAGTTCGCGCGTTGGAACACCAGAAAATCGATTTCGATAAGAAATCAGTGTTTTTGTACCAACCTGAGTCCAATAGCTACCTACTACTCACCTCAGAGACTAATTTAGTTGCGCTTTTCACCGATCGTGATGAGATCAAGCTTCGTCTATGTCGAATCTGCAGTGAAGAGTGCACTTTGCGATATAACACCATGCAAAAAGTGCTTGAAGAAACCCAAAGAATGGTTGAAGCAATGCAAAAGCAGTTCAAAGAGATGGAACGACAAATGACCACCAAAATCGTACCGGACAGCAAGAAAGAGTTTGGAAACTCGCAACTAGATGTCGCGATCATCTACGCTGAGCCTCTGAACCTCAGGAAAGAGAACTTCTCTATGCCAGTTGAAACTCTCGACTATGAAACAGAGTGCTATAAAATCGTCAAAGACCTTGAAATCGCAAACATCAACATCTCCATTCAAATCGAAATTGGAACTCGAGAAAACTTCCTTCAAATCATCCAAAAAGGACCCAAAATCCTTCATGTAATCTGCCACGGCGTCTACATCAAAGAGAGGAAAGACTATTTCTTGTGCTTCGAAGACGAAAAAGGAAACACCGATCTCGTCTCTTCCTCCGAGTTGAAGGCTTGGTTCAAGAACTGTAACTTCGAAACCAAATTAGTCTTCACAAATGCTTGCCACTTCGAGCAAGTCGCTAGGGTCTTCTATGACGCAGGCATCCCGTGCGTCGTCGCGGTTCAGTCCAACTACGCAATTGATGACCAGGCAGCCAAAGAGTTTGCAAAATCTTTCTACAAAAGTATATTGGTAAGAGGACTTACTCCCTACGATGCTTTCGTTACAGCGAGAAAGACATTGAGAAGCGCTTATTCAAGTTGTTGCTGTACTCATGGGCATAAATCTACCTGCGTGTGGTACAAAAAATACTTCCAAGAGGACTCCACCAACGCTCATAACCATCATACACCTGATTGTAAATGCGAAAAGCGGGATATTCAGGAACACGACCCGTTCTGTATGTGGGCAGATGAGTTCCTCACAAGCATTGATAAATGCATGGTTGAAGGAGGAAACTGTATTCAAACCTGCTGCTGCTCACCAGAGTTGTTGCATAGCGAGATTAACAAATTTATCATGATGCCGGAAGGATACAACCATTCTATCGTGTTAGAAGCGCGACAAGGGCCTCCTCAAATAAAAAGCCATGACAAGTTCCTGAAGCCAGATTTCCCGGTGAATCAGGTTGTGAGCAGAAACAAAGAGCTATTTTCGCTATTGGATGATCTGCTGGCTGGATCGATCCGATCGATGGTGCTCTCCGGAGAGCCGGGATCGGGGAAGAGTACGTTAGTCAAGCGACTAGCGAATTATCTGAACATCAGATCACATTTCCATGATAGATTATGCATGATTGAGATGCGAGGAATCAGGAGCATTGACCAGCTGAAATCCGAGCTCGCGTCAAAAATCTTGAATCCGTACGAGATTTATGACTTCACGGATTTAAATGGCTTGCTCGAGATAATCAAGCACAAGGAGATTTTGATCATTCTCGAGGATTGCGACACTTTCATCGCGAAGTTTCATAACAGCTTCGTGGCGCTGATAGACAACATCCTTGGAAAGACAAGCAAATTGAAATTCCTCTTTACAGTCTCAAAGGAGATCTCAAAGGAGAATAGACCCGAGTGCTTCCATGTCTATAAGACGATAAACACGAACATCAAAATAGAAGAAGCTCTCAAGATTATCAATCAGATTGCGCCTCCTGAATATATGACCAAAGCTAAGGGTCAACTTGCACTCGGTTTCAATCAACCGACGTATTATAAACTTCAAGACATCTATTGGGTTGCTCATGAATTACGAAAAAATAAAGGAGGATTAGTGGAAACCATCAAAAAGCGACGGAATATGAACAGCGAGGCTGGAGATAAAGAAGGGGAGCTTTTTTCCAATATTTCGAAGAGTCTAGAGTAAAATCTATATATTTATTTCTCACATCTTAAACTTTTCCATAGACAACTAAACCAAGAGAACCTCGAAGAGTATGATCTAGTGAATATTTTATTGCTTTTCCCATTCGGTTTGAGAAAGAAAGACCTGGAAGCGCTTTCTAAAGCAGAGTTGATTACTCCCAACTGGAAACCTCTGCTCCAGATAACCACTCCAGATGAGGAGCCTAAGTCCATGAAGGAGACCAATACGAAATCAATGACGGACATCACTGCTTCGTCCACTTTCCAACTCGTAAGTGATCTCATCATAGAGAAGCCATTAGAGGACATCAGCGAGGATACTACCCAGGTTTTCAAATTAAAATCTTCAGTCCAACACTATCTTTCAGAGAATACGACTCAACATAATCTGAAGCTCTTTGAACATAAGTTGTATTTCCTCACAGCGTTTTCGGTAAGTCTCATCCAGCTGACAAGAGCATACAACCGATGCAGCGAAAGACTCATGGAGCACTCCCTGATTTGCGCTTCGGAGTTTTGGAACCCGAGTATTCTCGATAAGAAATACAACCAGCTTAAGAAGAACTTCATTTCCGACTCGAAAGCAAAGGCGAATCTCAACGACTTGCAGAAGCTTTTTGACGAGCATAAATCGAATCTAAACAGCATCTTCGATAGGCTTGACCAAGAAGCACTAAAAAATCTGATAAAAGACAGTAATACTCCGCATTTCCCCTTGTAGTCTTATCTTAATTTGCTGTAGAAATTGCAAAGTCCCAGCAAAACTACCAGGATGTTCCTGCAGAAATCCGAAATGAGAAAATTTTCAAAGAGATTAAAGAGTTCTTGAACGTCATCGAGACGCTTTTTACCGCTATTCCAACGCTCTATAAGATATTCCTCCCAAACACTGCTAGAATGGTTGCGGAAACGATTTTAAATAATCTAGAGGAACTACCTTTGTCGGATGATCAAGCTGCGCTGACTCAAGAATTCGTTTTGCTAATGAAGATTAAGTTGAATTTCCTCATTATTGGAATACATCATAGCTTCCGGGTCAATAACCCAGCTGCGACCGTTAAAATGATTCAGGCGAAGCTAAATGAGGTGAATAGGCTGAAACGAGAGGTGAAAGATCCTTTGAGCTCAGTGATTGTAGAGGCTGAGTTCACATTCTCACAATCCTATATAAATTATAAATATCACGACCAACCGCAGAGTATGCCGAGCCAAGACACAAAACACCCAGATATCGAAATATTGGAGCAAATCCAGAAGTCAATAAACCAAAAAGAAGAGCTGTCGATATTGGAAGCAAGAATAACGTTGTTGATCTGCCGACTTTGGTTTGCGTTTACAAAGAAAGATAACATCGAGAAACTTAAGCTGGAAAAGCAGCTGAGTACTGCCATTGTGATATTTGAACAAGAAATATTGGAATCTAAACCCAATTGGAAATGGCTCGAGCTCAAGGCTTGGCGTTTAACCGCGAGATTTTATGAGACGTAATCTAAATAATATTAACTCTTTGTAATTTTTCTGTTTTGACTTGCAGCTTCAAAGGAATTGCCAACTGGGATTTATACCTAAACGAGCTCAAGATGAAGATTCTCCGGAAAGACACTCGAAATTTCCTAAAAGAAGTAACAAATTGCGTTCTTTTATTCTAATATCTAAATGAAAACATTGCGTTAGTTCGGCGACAAGAGACTCGAAAACAAAGTCATGAATCTTATCAAGGAAATCAACGACTTGTTCCAAGAAAGCTACTCCAATGTACTAGGAGTGCTTACTGCAGCGCCTTTATCAAAGAAAAACCACCCAACTGTACCGTCCACGTTCAAAGAGGATTTATGGGATTCGATTAATGATATTTTCATTCAAAATCCTGACATGAAAAAAAGGATTAGGCTAAAATATGAAACGCTAACCGCCAACTCCCTCAGAGAAACGATGAAAATTGGCTGCAAGGTCCTATACCTCGGCTCGATGTTTGAACCGAAGAAAGGGCTGGCTGTTGAAAGTGGTGAGAGTATTGGAGCATCTGAAGTACTGGACTACCAAATCTTGAAAGAGCTGCTAAGCATCCAGCCAGAGGTCCTAACAAATCCGAATACATCACAGATTTCATTTGCTGTCCGACAGTACTCTATTCCCGAGATTCATAAGCTCAAGGTTGTGATCATCGACACGGAACCTGATGGCATGCTTCGTGAATTGCTGTTCACAACGTTGAAGGTTCAATATATCGTGTGGTTTGATGGGAAATCTCTGCAACAACAAGGTTATAACCAACTTCTCATCCTTGAGTCATACAAGCAAATGTTTGTGATAAGTTTCATTCAAAACTTGGTTTCGAAAGATAATGCGCTAGTGGCTTTTAAAGAAGCAGCAAGAGACGTGAAAATATTCTTACGGAGGTCTTTCGATGATGAAATTGACATCGCCAGGTTAGAAACGTCGACGCTGCCGCAGCTGGAGCTGAAAACATTAGACTCATTAGCTCTCAGTCATTCAACTGAATCTTCGATTAAAAGTGGAGAGAAAGAGGAAGAAGCTATCTTTCCTGAACTGAGGCTGCCGACGCCAATTCGATTGGAAGACATTAGCTTGCCTCGCTGCTCGACGAATATCCCGAAGATTTTCCTCCCCTTTATTGGAAGACAGAAGGAGTTGGAAAAAATCTGCCTAGCCCTTCAAAGGTCTGAAGAGAGTTTCATACAGATTATCGGCAAAAAAGGAAGTGGAAAAACTCGACTCATGCTGGAAGCGGCGAACTATATTATCCAGCGGAATCACCCATATGAGGATGGAATCTACTATTTCTCTTGTAAGAAGAAAATTGAAGCATTCGTGGACTCAATCAGATCGACATTCAGCTCTTCAACTCAGGCTCTGAAGAGTCTCGATGCGATTTTCAGAGGTAAAAAAATGCTCGTCATTATCGATGATTACAATGATGGCGCGGCCTCGGTGCTCCAAGTGCTTATCGATCAGAGTATCAATACGATAATTGTAACAGAAGCTGACTACGAGCAGAGTCCCACCCATCGAAAAAAGCTGAGAGCCGCTGAAACTATCGAGATTGAGCCTCTGAAAAAGGCTGAGCTGTCAGAGATTATCGAAGCTTACACGGGTTTGGACATTTCGCAGCGCTTGCCAAACTTTGATGTATCGGATGTCCTTGGAAAAGCTTTTGAATCACTGAAAAGCTTGCTAGAGTTGTTGAGGTCGGCGAATTGCCGATTCCCAAATATCGAAAGGGACGAGTATCAGATCAAAGATGCGTATACATACTATATAGATCTAGATAGGCTTTTTGAAGGACTAGCTCAAGATGCAAGGGTGATACCAATAACCGTCGACAATCTGATCTATTCAAAAAATTCAAAGTATTTCAAAGGAGAACTAGGAACCAAGGAACCAGAGATAATAATAGATTTCATAAAGCCTGCAATCGACCTTGCTCTGGGGCAAGAAAAGCAGGAGGAAGAGATTATAGCAGGTGACGAAGACTTTGACCTCTAATATTTTATCTCTAATGATTAAAAAGACATTATTATTCATAAGAAAGTTGAATTAATTATTGACAAAGATTAAACCTACATTGAGATAATAAGGAAAAACCCATTAAAAAAGCATAATGCGCAAAATCATAAAAATTAAATACAGAGTTTTTTGACTCTAGCAAAAAACCCTTAACGTTCTCATAAGAAATAAATAAAACTAAGCCCTTTATGCTCCAAAAGCACTGCAAAATTTCCATATTTGACTCCTGCTGCTTAGGCCCAATATCCTTCGAGGCAGCTAACCACTTACGAAATGTGCTCTCATAATAATCGCTAGTTATTCGCTTCTATATGAGTGGCGTTCTCGACAACTATATCAATTTCAGTAGCCGTGTCAATTTCTGGCATTCACCAGAAAATAAGGGGCCTTTCATTAAATTTTCATCACAGAATTAACGTGGTTTTAGAACAGTCACAGATTAAATTCAGAGAATCACAGAGCGTGGGTGCGTTCATACGTATTACCTCAAACTTTTTTAATCAATTAATAAAAAAAAGATTCACTTAATTAAGATCGAACATGATCAAGAAAGGAGCCTTAACTGTGGCCAAAGCCCTGTCTCAATTCGCTTCTCCTTCCGTGAGAGCCTTCCACACAATAAATAAATATGGCAGCAACTGCGCGAAGCCAAGAGTCATGCAGATTTATTACAGATCTCAATTCAATTTCGGCAAAGGAAGTATGAGATAGAAATTCTTGCATCCATCTTACCCTTTTAACCTTTCAAAGAAATCGTCGTTGAAGTCCCAAAGATGGGAGATTCGATTACCGAAGGTACCATTCAAGAATTGCTCAAAAGTAAGAAGGCTCTTCTAAGAATCTATTATTCATGCTAATATCAATAGAGGACGGCGAGACTGTCGCTTTGGATGAAATTATCGCAGTTATTGAAACTGACAAAGTCAAAGTAGCCCTTGGTCCTACTATAGTCTTCTAAAAACAGCTTAGGTTGATATCAGAGCTCAAGAAGGTGGTAAAATCCTCAAATTCTTCCACAAAGAAGGAGACACTGTCGAAGTAAATAAAAAATCTTCGGTTAATGGGCTTATGTATGTAATCCAAGGTCGGAAAACCATTCTACGAGATCGATACTGACGCAGCACCTGAAGCTGCTCCTCAAAAAGCTGAGAAGCCAGCAGAAAAGAAGGTCGAGGAAAAGAAGCCTGAAACACCAAAGGAACAACCAAAAGCTGAGCCTAAAACTGAAGCTGCTCCACCAAAGAAGACCGAGGCCGCTCCTCCAAAGAAAGCTGAGCCTACATCAACAAAGCCAGCAGCACCAAGTAAACTTTGTGTCAATTTTTCATGCTTATTTCTGTAGCCAAAAAGCCTGCGGCTGGCTCCCGAGAGGAAAGACTCGAGCCTATGAGCAGACTCAGAATTAAAGTCGCTCAGAGATTGAAAGAATCCCAAAACATCAATGCTTTCTTGACAACATTCCAAGAGGTTCGTTAAAAAAAAAATACATTTGTTCGAGTGTGACTATTTAGGCTGACATGAGCGCCATCAATGAAGTTAGAAAGGAACTTCAAGAGGAATTCCAAAAGAAGCACGGCGTCAAATTAGGTTTCATGTCGTTCTTCTTGAAAGCTGCTGCTATGGCCTTACAAGAACAACCTATCGTCAACGCAGGTACATATAAAACACTCACTATAGAGAAATAACGTCTGCTTTAGTCATCGAAGATAAGTATATCAAATACAGAGACTATGTTGATATTTCTGTCGCTGTGTCGACTCCAACCGGCTTGTTGACCCCAATTATCAGAAATGTCGAAACGATGAGCTTCGCTGATATCGAAAGAGCGATTTTGGATTTCGGTGCCAGAGGAAAAGAAGGAAAGATCACAGCTGAAGAGATGGCTGGTGGTACCTTCACTGTTACTAACGGTAATGAAAGGAATGAATTTCTTTTTTACTGATGCGAATCGTCAGGTGGTGTTTTCGGCTCCCTCCTCTCTACCCCAATTTTAAATCCTCCTCAATCTGCCATTTTGGGAATGCACTCCATCGTCAACAGACCTGTTGTCAGAGGAGACCAAATCGTCGCTAGACCAATGATGTAATCAGATTTTTTTGTTAGTTTGATGCTAATGTTTAAATCACACAGGTACTTGGCGCTTACTTATGATCATAGAATTATCGACGGAAGAGAATCGGTCACCTTCTTGAAGAGAATTAGACAAGCCGTGGAAGACCCAAGAAGAATGTTGTTGGACATGATTTAATAAGATTTGAACGCCCAAGTATATATAAAAATTTCGGGGCCATAGCAAATTAATTGAGTAGTTTGCACTTGAGAAAAATACAATATCATAATCAAATTGATATTTAACCAAAAACTAACAAATCATTTGCATAGTACCCCATTTTAGAATCACTTGAAATATTGTTCTAGTAGTTGCTGTAAATATAGGAAAGTTAGGAGCTTATTGTAGGTTAGAAAATCCTATGGTAGTCCTTGACACAACAAATTCTCCCTGAAAATAAAGTCATATATTGATAAAATAATAATCGAGACATAAAAGGCGATAATCACAAATATTTGGAAAACCATACACGCGAAAAAATATGCACGTTAAAAAAGTAGCGAAATTTATTCGACTCTTTGATAGATCATAATGTAAGCTTCCTTGGTGGCAACTTCTTGTGCTGATACTTTCCTTACGAATGAATCATTGCAAAGATACCACTAATGTTACAGCTTTCATTCAGAGAAATGAACGAAAAGTATATTTACATCATTGTTTCGTTTGCTATACGCAACGTAGTGTCCTCCATGCACACTGCCTGAATGAACCACCAACCCTTTGAGGGTGTATTTAAGTTGTTCTGTGGTGGTCTTGTCCTTCCTGAAAAGACATTGTTTAATATTTCGTGAGGAAAGAAAGCATACCTTGTAAGGTTTAAATAGTCTACAGGGAATGCGATATCATCATAGATCTTTTCTCGTTTTGGATACTCCCGGAATCTTTTGAGGTGAAGAATAAGCACCTTGGGTATTCTCTCGAAAACAAGCTGGGTATATGCCCTTGTTGCTGTTCTACATCTTGGACATTGAAATGGATCAGATAATTCCTCTGGGGCGAAATAGGAGTCAATGCAGTCGTTTAGAGTTTTATGTGAGCTATTTATCGGCAGAGAAATGTCGAGAATAGGATCATGGGCTTGGAAGGTCGACTTGCACGATCTGCAAGTCATTTGATTCGTCACTAGACCCATAAATGACTCAAGAATGGGCGAGGTGTAATACTGCTTCTGAGACGTTGAATTTTTTGTCAAATGTCTCAGCTCACCTCTCAAGTGAGTAAGAATGTGGATCAGCACTTCATGAGCATCATGCTGACTGCGGTAATTGAAAGTTTCCATCACCAATTCTTTCAACTCTTTCGCATCGCTTTCTTCCAGAGCCTTATGGCTATTGATAATTTCCAACAAGGCGTTTGTATAAGGACCGATTTTTCCATGCTTCCGTCTTTTAATTAGCGCATCAGTGAAAGGTTCGACTCCCAGAAGGGCTTGCGTGACTGCGTTTAAGTAGCAGAAGAAATGCTCGTTTGTAATACCCACAGGACTTAACTTTGCGCCTTTAAGCACAATTAGATCCATAAAATTGGTGGTATAAGCGGGATTCTGAACGCTATTTTGTGACATTACGTTATTCTGTGTCATTACGTTATTCTTTTCAATAATTGCATCAGGGGAAGCTCCGTATATTTTTTGATAAAAGTCCAAACAATGCGGTTTATCTTGTAATAAACAGTGTAACGCGGTTCACCTCGATTAAGTGCGTTTGCTGCGGCTTGATTGTTGAAAGCTTTAGGTATCTCCGCAATTCTTTTTGCTAAAAAATCTGAGTAATTCAATGCCCAATCAGCGTCGATAGCAAAATTCTGATCAGTTTGCAAGTAGAAAGTTTTTTTGAGGAAAGTTAACTCGGTAAGTATCCTAATATATTTATCATCAGAGTCGTGATTGGAAAGTGGATGATACCTGTCCTCCAATGAAAGCTTTCTGATTGTGGATGCAATTTTGTCAATTTCAGCAAATTCTTTGCTGTACTTAATAGTCTACACCAATATTGGTTAAGTACGAGGAAATTAAACAGTGTATTACGTCAGTGTTATAGTTGAAACTGTCAATCTTGTTATCATCTCTCCTAGTGGGATTTGTTGATGCAAATGAGTCGTCGTCGATGTCAATAACAATAGTAAATTTCTTTGATTTAGGCTGTTCAGGATTTTTCATTGGGTTCTATAATCGTAAGTTAATGATACAAAGGAGTATTAATTGGGTACTTCGAGTTGATAGAGTTGGGCTCTTTTGGACTTCTGCTTAGGAATCAAATGATCTTTGAAAAAGCCTAGCATGAAAGTTTGGACAGGTGAGAAGGATTAAGTTGAGTTAGCTGGATAGTTAAAAATGTTTTTCTAAATGCGACTTTAATACTCATCATGCTCTTGGTTCAATCCTGCCAACAAAAACTTAAATTTCTGATTGCTGAATCCGTTCAAAGCGATATCGTTTTTGTTAAATTATTTACTCCATCACATCGGGAATCTATCTGATCATGCAAATTTTTCTCACGAAAACGAGCTTAAATATTAATAACGAAATCGATTTCTGATCTATATATATTTCTCAATACGTAGTAGACTTTACTGATATTTCTGCTAAAGATGTTTTAGTAGTTGAGGCAGTACAATATAATTGTGCTTCAATAAATGTTCTCTTTATTTACATTGTTTTGAAGGGTCAATAGCCGAAGGGATGAATAGCTCACCACTTGTGACCTTAACATCGAGTACTGAAGTGGCAGTTGTGATCACCAGTATTGTCACGGATTTTATATTGGAATATTTCTCGAGCACTAGCTCTGCGGTTCTCACACATCCAACAATTTTCGCATGTTCCTTGAGGCTCTCTTCAGAAGATTTATGGTTTTCATAGAATTGTCTCCAATCGAACGGATCGTATTCTAATCCTTCCATCTTGGTCAAGATAGCCAAATCGGTCAAGGTAGCTAAATCTGCATACGAAGCCTTTATTTCTTTAAGTGATACTGCTTCAAGTTCCCCATTGCTGTCAAATTCCGATTGAGATGTAATAGATGCATTCAAGGAATTTGCTTTTTCTGGTGGATACACTTGTATCATAACGACTTGAGAGTCCTTCAAACTATCAGGCAAGTACTTTTCAAAGGTTAAGTATTTCCTGCCGTCTAACACTTCCTTGCCATAATACTTCACAATCCATTTCTTGAGATTTTGAAGCTCATTGGGTGAAGTCTCATCAATTTTACTGACCATATTGAAAAATGCCTCTTCTAGCTCCTCATA
>ENA-UOUE01001613-UOUE01001613.1-compost-metagenome-genome-assembly--contig:-NODE-1613-length-13540-cov-8.757261_pt1 | contig 13540 bp, 4 predicted proteins | sample MGYA00238146_ERZ747223 | MGnify/ENA primary metagenome ERZ747223 (study PRJEB28781, sample SAMN06268865) | compost metagenome | isolation source: single cell | place: USA: California, Emeryville, Joint... | reverse complement strand
AGAGCATCCTGCAGTTCGGCATTAGCTTTTTGGAGTTTGAGATTTGCGGTTTCGAGTTCTTTATTCAAGGAAAGGAGCTTGGCTTGGTAAGTTTCGTGCATTTTAGCTTCAGCCAGCTTATTTCCCGCCAAGTACGCTGTGATTGCATAGTTCATTACGAACGCCATGAGAACCTGAGCAAACCTATGCGAATTCCCCCATAAGAATTTGATTTCTTCTGCTCCAAGGTAGTTATCTTCCCGATACATGAGAAATAAATAGCAGGAGATCCAGGAAATCACGTTGGATATCAACAAGTGTGGTAATTTTGACAATTCGGTGTCATAGAAACCCATATTAATCGCAAAAAAGTGGCCACAAGTAGCAAAGATAGAGTAATCTGGTTTTGCAGCCATCAATGAAGCTGGTAATAAGCCAAAAAGAATTGCCTTGAGAGCTTGGCCTGCGGAGTGATTGTATATCTCTATCCAACTCGTGCTTGCTACGAACCCAGTGGTCACGAACATGAATGCGAAGAGTTCGAATGAATAGGTTCCCAGAGGCCAATAGCATATCGTATGCACGAATAAAAAACTAATATCAATTTTCAGTTGAAATTTGCTCTTCGCAATCATTGCTTCTCGACTTAATGCACCTTCAGTCGTTGGATTGTCTGCCATCGTCGGCTTCGTAGGAAAAAAATTTATTTGGAAAATGTACTTCTTTTTAAGTTATTTTATTAAATACTTTCGATGGTTTTGTTCAAGCCTTTCAGTAATTTTTATTGTGCCTGGTATGAAGTAGCTCTCTATCACTACATCTCCTTAACGATAAGAGTTGTGAAAAAATAGAAATGCTTACTGAGACGAAAGAGAAATTAGTCACTCGACGAATATATTAACATTCACTCATTGCACAAGATCAACATAAACTCCAAAACTCAGTAACAAATGTTTTTAATTTTTTTTTAAAAAATGAGAGTACTGAACTCCAAGGAAGATCCTAAATTTTGAAAATTCCCTTGAAATATCCTACACATTAGCTAGGAGTCAGGATGAAATGAAAATTTATCCTATTCATGCATGTTCTCAGGAAGTCATTGTTGAAATCTGAATTAATATGAAGTTAAATACATTGTTCTCGATCAAAAAAATCAAATTAAGATCAAAGCTGGCAGTTTCCTTCGATTTGATTGATTCGAAGGAGTGCTCTCTAAAGGTATTGAAAAATCATTATTAGTTGGTCAATAACGATCCGCTATGTACTCTCAAATCTCGAGGAACAGATCGTCTGTTTCGGAATCCATTATCCAGAATGATAGAACAGCGAAATCTTGGATCTTCATGAAGTTTATCGATCTCTGAGAAAGCACTTAACTAATTTTCTAATAAAAAAGTTGAGTTACTTTTGTAGAGTGTGTAAATATAAAAAACTTAAAAAAAGGTGATTATTTCTCTTAACGTAGAATGAAGAAAAATACGATTGTATTCGTAACAATTATGCGATATTAGATTAGAAAGTAAGTCGAAGTTATAATGACTGAAATTATTACATAGTATCATGCAGAATTTTAACGATTATTTCTTCTGATCTAACAAAAGACTTCGTAGTCTGTCAATTGTAATCGGTTTCTCTAACACATCTTTCATTCCAGCTTCCAAACATTTTTCACGATACTCCTTGCCTACATACCCAGTCAACCCATAAATCCTTATTTCTCTTCTCATCAAATCTGCCAGCTTTTTATATTTCAGTAGTATTCGCTGAGTGGCCTCAAAACCATCCATCACAGGCATTTCGCAGTCCATTAATATTAATTTGACCTCTCTCCATGATCTTTCGTAAAGCTCAAGAGCCATCTCACCATTTCGAGCTTCGAGTGTTTTGAAACCATAGAGTGCAGCCATTTTACTGAGGATCATTAGATTAGAAGGGTCATCATCAACAATAAGGATCACATTCTGATTTTGATCTGTCATAGAGGTTCTGAGGTTATTCATACTCTTGAGCTTTTTATTTGCTTTTTCTTTGAGTGTTCTTTGAATTGTTTCCAAAGAAGCCGGTTTCGATAAAAAACCATTGGCTCTATATTCTCCGTTTGGATTTAACAATTCAGATTGAGTCTTAGCTTCAGCATAAGCTGTGAGGAAAACAATACTGGTAGGTTGCCATCCAGACTCCATTTCAAACTCACGAATCTTTTTAGTAGCAGTTTTCCCATCCATGATTGGCATGTCAATATCCATCAAAATGAGGTCGAAATATTGTTGCTCTTTGGTCTTTGTATAAATATCCAAAGCTTCTTGACCATTGTTTGCTATTGTTATCTCTTGAACTTTGCATTTTTCAAGAAATTTTTGATTTAATTCTTGGTTATAGGGTATATCTTCTACCACCAACACTCTCTTGACAGTATCTGCAGGTTGCTTAGCAATGGATTTCTGCCTTGGTGAATCAAGATCAATCGATGGCTTTATTGATGACAATTTCCCACTGAGATGTGGAGATTGCGATTTTATCATAATAACAAGCGCAGTTCCTTGATTCAGAGCTGAATGAATATCGATTTTGCCTTCCATTAGTTCGATAATCTCCTTTGTGATCCAGAGTCCAAGTCCGGTTCCGACTTGCCTTTTCGAGGAATCTTTATTCACTTGGCTGAATTTCTGAAAAAGATTATCGAGATCTGCTTTATTAATCCCACAGCCAGAATCGATGATTTCTAAGCGAATAAATCCTTCGATAGCCTCTGAGGTTGTCTGAACATGATTTCTCGATCCTTTAATGTCAGGTAGAGTTATTTTCTGTCCAATAAGCATGTTTGTAAAGGTGTAAGGAATTTGAATAGTTTGCTCACTGGGATATTCTGCAGTGGTTAAACGTTCCTTTCTGAATCGCCTCTGTTGCATGGCCAGACATTCATAATTGTTTCTTGGTTTCTCAATCATTTCCTCTGCGACAGAAAGCTCTGACCCTCCTTCGCAAATAAATCGCTTGTGCCTAGTCTTCATATCATTTTGCTTAATTTCGGCACCAACTTCAAAGTCAATATATACTTTCACGAACCCACTCTCAGTGAACTTTGTCGCATTTGAAATCGTATTAATCAGTATTTGCATCAGACGGTGATGATCGAAATCCAGAGACTCTGGAACATCATGGTTCACATACAAGAAACCAGTCAGTCCTTTTTTCCGAATGATCTCAGAGCAAATCACCCATGCTCTCTCAAGAAACCTTCGGAAATTCTGTGAATTTACAGAGAGTTCGAGCCTTCCAACTGCCACCTTCGCTGTATCGAGCACATTATTGAGTAATTGCAAAAGAATCTCTCCACTAACTTTTGCATCTTGGAGCATTGTCTTCAGCTCATGATCCTGAGCCTTTTCATAGCAGAGCTCAACATTTCCAAGTAGACTATTTAATGGATTTCGAATTTCGTGTGAAAATCGAAGAATAAAATTCTCTTTCTCCTGAAGAGCATCCTGCAGTTCTCCATTGGCTTTTTGGAGTTTAAGATTTGCGGTCTCGAGTTCTTTATTCAAGGAAAGGAGTTTGGCTTGATAAGTTTCATGCATTTTAGCTTCAGCAACCTTATTCCTCGCCAAGAACACTGTTATGGCGTAATTCATTCCATAGCCCATCAAAAGCTGAGAAAATCTGTGAAAATTTGCCCAAAGATATCTGATTTCTTGTGCTCCGAGGTAGTCATCTCTCCAATACATGAGAAAAAAATAGCAAGAAATCCAAGCAAGAATGTTAGTTATCATTAAATGTGGCAGCTTCGATAAGTCAGTATCATAAAACGCCATATTCATCGCAAAAAAATGTGAAAATGTAGCGAAGATAGCGTAATCTGGTTTCGCAGCCATCAATGATGCTGGTAATATACCAAAAAGCATTGCCTTCAGGGCCTGGCCTCTCTCGCGATTGTGAATTTCTATCCAACTTGTGCACGTCACAAAACCAGTCGTCACAAACATGAATGCGAAGAGCTCGAATGAATACGTTTTTAGAGGCCAATAGCATACTGTATGCACAAATAAGAAAAAGAGATCAAGCTTAACCTGAAACTTGCTCTTTGCGATCATAGCCTCACGGCTTAAACTGTTTTCAGCTGCTGAGTTGCTGTTCACCATTTGTTGAAGCGCTTTGAAGCAGAAAATTTTATTTGGAGAATGAACCTAGCGTATAATATTTTTGCGAATATAATTTATTCCTACAAACTGAAATAATTCTCCATTTCAGAAATTTCAACAAATGATCAGAATTTTTGGCCGAAAAAGCTATACATATCATGGAGTCTTCGAGGTTTCTGACCTGAGAAATTGTGATACCGAGTAACAGGTTATATAATGGAAATCTCAGAGTTTAATGTTTTCATAAGAGAGACTGTGTTGATAATTTAGTTATACTGATTACTGGACCGAATTATATTTTAGATTTCGTTATTAGATAAATAGCTTCTGGTAGACTGTTAAAGTTAGGTTGCAAAATTGATTTTACGTGCGACGAGAGCAATTAAGTTTTGGAGCGTTGAAAAGAATTATTAGCCCGAAAGCAATTTCGACTACCAGACACTATTGGGATTAATAAAGCTATTTATAACGATATTATTTTGAAAATTAGCAGATTGAGGAAGTATTCCAGGCTCATTTTCTTTCAAATAAGAGAACTATGAAGAAAATTTGGAGAAAATGTTTTAGGGTTCACCTAGAATGATATCGGTACAGGGTCTGGAATGTCCTCAAGAACCAAGCTTATTTTAGATACGATTGCTAGATATAATTTTTTCTTCAATACCCGATAATTATTCACTGTACCAAGTCTCTGGTGCCGGTCAAATCATAGATGTATCTCTGCTAACTCATTCCAACCTTAATAAGGGTGGGTATTCCAGAGAAGAAATGGTTATTTAATGCCTTGTTAAGATTTGATGTATTAGAGGAAGAGCATTAAGAATGATAAATAACACCACAATAGAATTATATTACGATTTTCATGAGATATAAAACGATTACTTATAAAACATGAATGATATAACTTCTTTAACAAATGAAAATATCTATATTTTTTTCTTCTGTTTTTTGAAATTAACCCGATTCTTTTTACTGCTTTTGATCTAACAATAGACTACGGAGATTAGCAACAGTAATTGGCTTTTCCAACACATCCTTCATCCCGACTTCTAAACATTTTTCACGATATTTTTTACTTACATACCCGGTCAACCCGTAAATTTTTATGTCTCTCTTCGTAAGTTCTGCCAGTTTTTTATGCTTCAGTAGTATTTTTTGAGTGGCTTCAAATCCATCCATCACTGGCATTTCGCAGTCCATCAAGATTAATTTGATATCCATCCAATTTTCTTCATACAAATCCAAAGCGATTTGACCGTTTCTGGCTTCCAGTGTTTTATAGCCGCAAAGAGCAGCCATCTTACTCAAGATCATTAGATTCGAAGGATCATCATCAACGATGAGGATCTTAGTATTCTGATCATCATTCATAGAGAATCTAAACGTCTTTGTCGCCTTATTTCTGGCATTCTGATTCTTCTTAGCTGTTTCTCTGAGAGTCCTTTGAATTACCTCCAAAGAAGCCGGCTTCGCTAGAAATCCATCTCCTCTGTATACTCCTTTTGGGTTAAGCAACTCTGCCTTAGTCTTCGCTTCAGAATAAGCTGTCAGGAAAACAATACTGGTCGGATTCCATCCGTTTTCTCTCTCCAGCTGACGAATCTGTTGCGTGGCAGTTTTCCCGTCCATGACTGGCATGTCAATATCCATTAAAATCAGATCGAAATATCGCTGTTTCATCTTTTTATATATATCCAACGCCTCCTGACCGTTGTTCGCTATCAGTATCTCTCTAACATTGCATTTTTGAAGCAATCTCTGATTAATCTCTTGGTTGTAAGGCATATCTTCGACCACAAGTACCCTTTGAATAATATCCAGCTCTGTAGAAGGGATGGATCTCAGCCTGAGTGAGTTTAGATCCATTGGAACTCTCTGAGGTGATCCTGCTGGACTGGGAGATGAAACTTTTGATTTTATCATAATAACGAGGGCAGTTCCTCTGTTTGGAGCCGAATGAATATCAATTTTGCCTTCCATAAGTTCGACAATCTCCTTCGTAATCCAGAGTCCAAGTCCAGTTCCTATTTGTCTTTTTGATGAGTCCGTGTTCACTTGACTGAATTTCGTAAAGAGAGTATCGAGATCTGTTTTATTAATACCACACCCAGAATCAATGATTTCTAATCTAAGGTAACCTTGAGACAAAAGCATTGTGTTCTTCGCGTCGATACTTGATTTTTTGAAGACATACGGAACCTGAATTATGAGTTCGCTTGGTCCCTTCATGCATCTTTTTTGGTTGGCTTGGAATCGTCTAATGTTCATGGTAAGGGATTCATAATGATTTCTCGGTTTCTCCATGATCTCCTTCTCACTCGTTAGAGAGGTTATTTCGCTTTCACTTTCAAGCTCGAATTTTGCATGTCTTAGCTGCATGTGATTTTGTTGTATCTCTCCACAAGTTTCGTAATCAAAATATACTTTCACGAAGCCGTTCTCTGTAAACTTCGCAGCGTTCGTAATCGTGTTGATTAGAATTTGCATCAAGCGATGATGATCGAAATCCAGACACTCTGGAACACCATGACTCACAAAAAAGTAGCCATCAAGCCCTTTGTTGCGAATGATCTCAGAGCAAATCACCCATGCTCTCTCAAGAAACCCCCGGAAATTTTGCGAGAGGACAGAGAGCTCAAGCTTTCCCACAGCCACCTTCGCTGTATCAAGCACATTATTAAGTAGTTGTAAAAGAATCTCTCCACTAACCTTCGCATCTTGAAGCATAGTTCTCAACTCACGGTCATGGGCCTTTTCATAGCAAAGTTCAACATTCCCAAGAAGACTATTCAATGGGTTTCGAATTTCATGGGAAAACCGAAGAATGAAATTCTCTTTCTCTTGAAGAGCAGCTTGGAGCTCTGAATTAGCCTTCTGGAGCTTGAGATTCGCGGATTCGAGCTCTTTATTTAAAGAAAGTAGAGTCGATTTATATTTTTCATGAACTTCGATCTCAGCAAGTTTATTCCGAGCCAAGAACACTGTAATTCCATAATTCATTATAAAACTCATGATAATCTGCGAGAACCGATGAGAATCCCCGAATAAGTTTTTGATTTCTTGTGCTCCAAGATAGTCATCATTTTCTTGATGCTTGAGATAGCAATAACAAGAAATCCAAGCAATACTATTGCTGCCGAGCAAGTAGCGTAATTTTGATAAATCAATGTCGTGAGATCCAAGATTAATTGTGAAGCAATGCGCAAAAATAGAAATTATCGCATAATCGGGTCTCACCATCATTTGCATTGCTGGCAGTGTCCCAAAAAGAATCGCTCTCAGAGTTTGTCCTGCAGACGGGTTGTAAATTTCGAGAAAGTTGGAAGTTCCTACAAAAAATGTGCCGGCAAACATGAACACAAAGAGTTGGAATGAGTATGCCTCCAATAAATAGAAGGTTGTATGTAGTAGCGAGAAAACGATGGATATCTTGATCTGAAATTTGTTCTTTGCAATGCTGGCTTCGCGGGTTTCATTGCCTGTGGTAGAGGCATTGGACATGTTAGGAGGCTTTGGAGGATTTTTTATTTAATTAGAGAATGCACCTCTTTTTAAAATATTTATCTCGATGAATCAAGCAAACTACTGATGATTATTTAATTTTATTTGGCTAATGTTAGAAATATTCATATGATCGGAAAATTTAAGAAGGTAGTTCAGAAGTTCTGCAATCAAGCATTTTAAATCAAAACTAAACTTGACCTTCTTTCGCTGTATATCTGAGGGGCTACACTACAACTGACTCTCTAAAAAATTCGTCTATATTTAGAAATTCCTTGTTTCTGGAGAACTCAAATGTAATGACTGACTTATGGATATATCTCTAAACTAAATTCGAATTTGACGTTGACTATGCTTATCAATTTTTGACTGAGAGAAATAACATTATTTTGATAAGAATATCAGGTTCTAATTGAGAATTGACGCATGTATCATGAGTTGTGTGTCGTGAATATTCCTCATAAACGTGTTGTCTCAACTATAGTTGCTTAGATCATCAGCTAAACCTTTTATTATATCACTGAGAATGATTCTGTTGATGATTTATTGAAAAAACGAGGCCTCTTAATGATTATGTGTAGATTTTATATTTAAGATAGAATCTTCTCCAATCAAAGAGTTTTCTTCAGAATTTAGTTTAGTTTATAAGGTTGAAGCTTGACCTTGAATAGCAAAAACTTATGGAACTACCATATCCTAATCGACCCGTCCTAATAATTTTCATGCGAAAACAAAAAATTTAGCAAAAGATTAAGCAGGGTGATCTTAATTTGACATAATCAGAGTTTTAATGGTAACTAAATTATTATAATCAATGAAAAAATGTCTCAAAGTCAGAATGCAATCCAGTTTCTATCATTAGTAAACTCTGTATCCCAGTAAAGACGGATACGAGCAGTGAACTGATAATATAATTTTTTAATTGAGAGTTTATTGATACTTTCTGCTCTGAATTTGACTGATATGATATAGAATAACTTTCAACAAAATTTGTTGCTGAGACGTGCATCGAGTCTCTGCAGACTAAAATTCAAACAACTTCTCTTCAAAATATAATGATAACCATAAAAAAATGTATATACTTGATCATTTCTCAACATAGTGATATTGGATGTAAATGATGTTCATAATTTATGCAATATTAACCGCTCCAGCTTCGCAATATGAACCCAACGGCTAGATAAAATATTTATTGAGCAGATATTTATATTCTGATACTGTTTATTTATAAAAATGAATTTTCGCAACCAGGTTTTATGGAAGAGCAACAAAAGAGGTGTGATATTGCTAAACATTCTCTTTCTTTGGATTATTTAACTTGAATTGAGCAAAGCTTCCCGTGAATACCGAGAATTTATAGTGGTGAATTTAAAATAAAATTAGGATCCTTCAATGTGGTCACTCGTCTTATCTGACTCCCGCTCACGTCAAAGTCAGATGTGACATCAATGAAAATTGCGATTCCGTTAGCCTCTGCTTTTGTTCCCTGTTTTTCCGTCTGCATAGCATCTTGAACCCAGATCGAATTTTGGAAGATAGTCCATAAGCGAATGAATTCAAAATCCCTCGACTCAGAAAAAAGAGCTTCGCCATATCATAGAAAAAGCCAGAAGCTTCAGAAGATTGAGACTCGTCTTGAAGAAATTCATGAGCTGAAATGATCAAAAATGGGAGTTCGCAAATAATAAAAATGAGAGGGTATAATAATAATTCGAGATGAATCTTCCCTTGATGTTGGCGGAGGATTTTCAGCGCAGTAATATAGCACACTGTGCAACATATAAAGCATGAGATTAAGGCTATTGCGAAGAGGTTGGCTGGCCAATTATAAGTCATGGGATCTGATGGAAATATTTCCGTCAGACTCCCAACCACCGCTGATAAGACGAGTGAGTTGAAAATATACTTTTTCAAGAGAGAATTGGTCAAGCATTCTTCTCCAAACTTGGCTGAGGCATATAATGCATGTGCGAAACAGCATGCCCACAACATTGACCCAATCCACGTGAATCTGATAATAAAAATGCTAAAAGGAAAATCTCCCAACCAGCAAAGATATGATGGTCCGAAAAGTGCCATCAGGATGAAGTCGTTTATGGAGAAAAAGATAATCATTTTCCCAAGCACATGTTTGTGGTGTTTGAGCAAGAAAGTTGCAATTAGATTGAAGATGCAACCCATTATCGATAGCGTTATTAGAACGGTGGAGGCAGCAACCATTTGAGGACTGATACTACAGTTTGTGGAGTTTCCGGATGTCATGCTTTGGAGATATAAGGTAGAGTTTTCGAAAACCATTTTGTTGCAATGCGTATTAAGTTTTATTGAATTTGGCAAACTTATTGTCGTGTCCTCCTTGTGTTTTACAAGTGAGAGGATGGAGTTTCTTCTCTGAATTTATGTAGTCATAGACGATTCAGATTCACAATGTGAATGCAATGACTAGAGTGTTGCTGAATAAAGTAACAAATTAATGCGCTGTGAACTGTTGAATTTTAGCATGAATTACTGAATAACAATCTTCAATGTGCCATATAGATGAACGTCATTAGTTAGATTACTGAAGCCGATGTGCTTATTGTTCATTCGGAGAGTGCCGAGAAATTAAGTTGCTGTATTTAAGACAATATTAGGTGCCTTCAGGCCACTTAGGCTCATACTCTAAAACTCATTCATGTTAGTATATCTGCACATCGAGAATTGTGATTCCAATGACTTCTGATCTTGTGAATTAGCTCCCCGCCTACATAGGTTTGTGAACCCATATCTAATCATCCTAACAAGATAGAATAAATCTGCAAGATCGTCAGCCTTCAAAAAAGAGCAATGGTGGATATCATGAATGGAAAGTCGCAAAATAGTAGAAATAGAGCATATAAAAAGAATTGGCGTTGAACATTCCTATCAAGATTCGTTTTTAATCATTTCGGTTAATTTGAACAATTATTCTCTGACATACTGAAGTAGATCATATGAATGGAGATTATTATTTCTCCATACTGTAAAATCAACTTGAATCTCGATGCAACATTTATAAATTGCTCAGTAATGATGGCTGTTGATTGCTTGTTATGATGGCAAGATTATGGATCTCATTCAAAGGATATCTATAGCTCTACCTCAAGAATGAATAAACACGCTTGCTAGATTTGTAGTGTTGAGTTAATTTGCTTTAATTCAGAGATGCTGAATAAAGCAATTAATAAAATTAAATCCGCACATCCGAAGATCCATCTTGTTTTATGTTCAAGCCTGAATCTCCAATCCCACCCAAGTTCGCCTTTACCTACACTGACCCAACTCTTGGGTTGGACTCTGAAGAAATTTTCTTACACTATCAGGCTAAATCAAAAATAGACCAGAAATACTATTCCATGAGAATACTCAATATTCACTCGGAGTTTGTAAAGACTCATTATGACATTGCTGCAACTCTCTTCATCCAAGAGCTTCTTCGCTTGAATTCACTTTATCCAAATGCAATCCTGATCGAAACCTTCGAAATTAGTGAGAAGAAAATGGGATTTGCCTGCTTGCCTTATAAATCTCTAGAAAAACAGCAAAACTCAAAAGTTAGCTTCAATATTGGAAAAATGATAAGTGATGTGGTTAATGATATCGAATTTTTGTGGAAGAACCTGAAATTAAGAAAATTTAAAAATATCATTACGCAGACGGACGTTTATCAGTTTGAAGAAGGAAGCAATTTCTTTCTGGGAAATTGGGTGAAAGTAGTATCGAGTTCTGCTTCAGAGAAAGAAAATATCAAAGAAGCCGATTCTCAATTCGAAATTTCAATCTTAAGTCAAGAGAATAGAACCGTAAATTCGAGAGACCTGTCTGAAGAGATTGCTGCTTTGGGTGTGACTGTTCTGGAATTAGGAGGAATAAAACGACAAACAATTGAACACCTTCGTCTGATACCTAATGATGATACGTTAATTTACGAAAGCGCAATTAGATGCGCCATTTCTAAATTAGAGCATCTTCCAGTCTTATTGAAGAAATCTTTGGAACAAATGCTAAGTCTAGACGTTCAAAAGCTTCCTCGAATAGAAGACCTGAAATTAAGCCACAGCTTAACAATTGAAGAGGAAGAAAAAAAGGATTCGCCTAATCGGAAGCCCGAAATAGCAATTCGGGAGGATTTGATATTGGGTTCTGGGTACCTTGAAGGCAAAATTAAAGGTATAGATATTCGCAAATGTTCGAATTATTAATGCATTAAGGGTCTCCAAAATACCTTGCATGGTGCTCAAGCAAAACAAACGAAATTAAAATTCATGATTTACAAAACAATAAGGCTCACGCCACGTTCAAAGGAGTGCAATTAGCGAATAAAAATAGTAAAATACACTTAAAATCACCAAAGTATGATGTTTGTTAGACCTCCTCTGGAACCATCTCAGAGAGATCCCAAATACAAACCTTCTAATTTCTCTAGCACATTCTAGAGACTCGTCTGCAAAATTTGAAGTTTACGATGTTTCTACAAAAGACGATATTGTGAAAGTTTTTTCATTCAACGAAGTCAAAGGAGGTATTTTGCTTTGAAATTTCAGGAAATTATTAATGGTTAAATCTGATTATTATTCTTAGCAACAGGACAAGGAGATCATACTTTTAATGCAAAGAGAAACATATTGGGTTTGATCCCGGTAACAGGAGAGACATCATATCATCTTTTTAACGTTGATACCAATACTTCTCATGATCCCATCAAACTTTCACGCAAATCAAGATGGTTTTCACAATTTTTAGGTAATCTCAATAATTTGAATTCCCTTTAATTTCTTTCTTCAAAGGAGGCCATATCGAAGGTATTGACTTTAATGCAGAAGGAGAATTGTCTGCAATGATCGATACAGCCGGCACGTGCTTGATCTCAAATATTGCTACAAATGAATATTTATTCCACTTAGATCTAGAGCTAAAGCAACAAGATCCAGGTATATTTCTTAATAGATCTTCGATTAGAGCGAGTCATGAATAGATTACGCTGCCCGATGTCGTTGGTCAACAAGAGAAAACGACCCAGCATTATTCGTGAAGTACTATAATAATCAGCTTAATATATTGGATGTTGAAAAGCAACGAATGACCCTTAAAACTCCTCTCCAGCTCGATTCAGGCTCAAACAGTAATTGAATATTATATTGCCCCCTTCTTGTTGCTTGTTGAAATTTCGATCCTCATGCGTTATCCAAATAATTAATCGATTGATTAGGAACATGGTGGATTGATGTGAGCCAAACTGACGATAATTTATTAGCAGCGGCAGGCAAGGATAAAAACGTAAAAATTTATGATAGGCGTGAATCGAAAATTGTGAAAGTTTTTGGAGATGGATTGCACTCAGGTAAGAACTCAGAGAATGTCGTTTTTGTATTGAATATTATACTTTAAGATTGGATTAATTGTGTCAGATGGAGCCCAAATGGTGAATCTATAGCTACCGTTTCCCATGATAAGACCGCAAAGATGATTGATTTCAAAACAGGAAAGACTCTCTTTAAAGGAGAATTTTCGGATCAAGGTAATATTATAGATTTCTCTGATTGCTTCGATGATGCTATTTAACAAGGGGATGCTCGTTCGGTTTGTTACATCTGAAGGGATAGACGGCAATACAACTAATAAGAAAGGATATTTTGTGGTTTATGGACTCAAGTCTTTCAATATGAAATGCTGATTCACATTTCTCTTAATAATTATGTGTGATCTTGTAAATTTATAGAATTCAGTAATATTTCTTGAAACTTAGCTCAACATGATAAATATAAGCCATTTTTTACATCAGATCCGATTTCATTTTCATATTTATTCTTGAGCTGCTGAGAGTGCTTCATAGTATTTCATAGCTCGATTTGAGAAGCTTTGATATTTTCTATCCCGAATCAGCTTTCAATTACATCAACCCA
>ENA-UOUE01001612-UOUE01001612.1-compost-metagenome-genome-assembly--contig:-NODE-1612-length-13549-cov-15.106517_pt1 | contig 13549 bp, 12 predicted proteins | sample MGYA00238146_ERZ747223 | MGnify/ENA primary metagenome ERZ747223 (study PRJEB28781, sample SAMN06268865) | compost metagenome | isolation source: single cell | place: USA: California, Emeryville, Joint... | reverse complement strand
AGCTATATTTTCTTTTTCCTCTTCTGCAAATGCAAAGCTTTTGCTTTATACATGATTCGTTTCCAATATTTTCCGGGGAGAAGGGCAATATTTCTCTTTCTTCAAATAAATCGAGAGATTAATTTCATGACTTTTTTTCGCTTCACTTCTCCTCATTTCATTATTTAAACTTGAGCGTATTCAATCTGTTATATAAGCGTGGGCATGTTGGATTGATGTATGCCAAAACGATGGAAATTTACTAGTTTCTGGTGGGACTGGTAAGAATATCAAGATTTTTGATAAACGAGAATCTAAGATTATCAAAACTTTTGATGACGTTCACTCAAGTAAGAGTTTTAAACAAAGGTTTAACGTTTGAATATAAATTCTAGACTGGATTAGATGTGTACGATGGAGTCCAAACGGCGATAAGCTCGCGAGCGCTTCGATGGATAAAACAGTAAAACTGTTGGACTTCAAAACAGGAAAAGTACTTTATACTGGAAACACTTCAGATGGGGGTAAACTATCTATTTCAAAAGACAGAGAACTTCATTACAAAATTATATAGAGTTCGCCTACTCAGTTTGCTTCATCTAGATAAAAATGAAATGCAAAGGATCCAGAGAACAAAAATTACTCTCAAGAATGTCGGCCAAGCAGCACAATTCAGATAATGACGCTGTGAATTAGGCTAAGTAATCCTGACCTTGGAACTCCTTCATCCTTACGTCTGAATATTTTTGTTCTCATTTCTATATATCATAAGTAAGAAACCTCACTTTGCTAAGGATTGTCGAACTATAAACAAATCAGACATCAATTTAAATTCCTAACATCATGAAATAAATCGTATGAAAAATTAAATATGCACAGCAGGATTAAGTTAGAAGGTTAATTGACAAAAATAGGAGACATAATCGTCACATTTTGGTTTTTTTTTTAAAAAAATCAAATCAAATCAACCACAGACTAATCCTATTGGACTTTAGAAGCTAAAGTTCGGGATCCACTACAGCAGTTAGCACAAAGGTGTAGCCTCACTTTTCTTACTCTAAGCGGAACCTTGTTGTGGCTTACGAATACCCAAATAACATTTTGATCATGTGGAAATGCTGGCTATCAAGCAAAAAGCTTTAGCATTATATTTGAAAGAAAATACAACGCAGCCTAGCCTATTGAATTCGTCATTTTTTCATAAGGATGGCTCATAAGTTGACCAAATGATAATTTCTTGACTGCATTAAATTCGCTTATTCTTATAATTACTCTTTAGATAAGATTGGTCGTTGCAGATGGAGCACTAATCCTGATGAGTCACTATTCTCTGTCAAGTGTGATTGGGGACTCCTCAATATCCTAGATACTGAGAAGAAAGCTCTTATTTTGAAAGCCCGATTGAAAATGATTCAGAAAGTAAGCGCAATAGAATTGCTATTTTTATTTTTCCTTTCTTCTTTCGATTGGAAAAAGAGATTAACCTGATTATTTTAAGTTTTGAACTTATGTATTTCAGTGATACTTGTCTGATTCCACATTCATCACTGCTAGATTGGGCTTACTGGATTGACGTATGCCAGAGCGATGGAAACTTATTGGCTGCAAGTGGTGCTGATAAGAGGGTGAGGATATTTGACAAACGAGAATCAAAGATTGTGCAAACTTTTGATGGTATCCACACAAGTAATCTTTAAATGTTTAACCTGAGAACACCAGCAGAGTAATAACATGACCTGGGCGTGAAGTGGAAGAAAATAGCATTATGAAGTTATTTTTTCTCTGTAGGTATCAAGTTTGTGAAATTAATAAATCATTCCTGACTGATAATTATTATATTATAGAAGGTATCCTTTGTGTGAGATGGAGTCCAAGCGGCGATATGATCGCGAGCGCTTCGTCGGACAAGACAGTGGCATTATTGGACTTCAAGACTGGAAAACAGCTTTATACTGGAAATACTTCAGATGGAAGTAAATTTTCGCTGTTAAATAGATAAAATTTCCTCTTTTTAATATTAGATTGGGCTATGTCTGTTTGCTTCATTTGAGAGAGAATCAAAGTCGAGCATCCCCCAAAGAAGAAGGCAACCACAAGAAGAAGCATTTTGGGAGATTAAACATGGGATACAATAAATAATTGGAGGATTTAGAACTCGCAGTGAATATCATCTATTCATCCTTATTATTCAGCATAACATCATGCATTCTTCCTTTCTGAAAGACAAAACAATTATTAAGGAAAACTGAGCATTCATAAAAAAACAACAGAAAATGATATTTTCTTAGGTTTGCTTCATCGCAGCAATACGAAACTAGCTTTTCAATAATAAGCGAACATTAACTGCATAGTAGTCATTAATTGTGGTGGAGCCACAAAAGCAATTCCTTGAATAAGAGTTATCTGAGACCATGTCGACTCTAGACTACTCCCGGTTTTTGAAGTACATTCATTGACCTGGAAGATGGTATGCGAATTGCTTTTGAAGATGATATCGCTTTCAGGGTTTTTTCTTTGAGTTACTCAACAGTGACTTATCGAAAATTAGAAGTCAGAAGTGAAATCAACTAACTGCTTATGCCGGGAGATAAAGGCATTAAGTTCGGCCGAATAAATTCGGCTGGAGTCCAACAAATTCGAAATCTACTCACCCTTTGCCGGATGAATATGTTAGGTCACTAAAAAGCTCACGGTCCTCGATTTCTCAAAAAAAAGAGCGACAATTCAAAAATTTTTAATTTACAGATTCCTCAGTCATTTATTGAAGATAGTCACATGCTGAAAATGAATTTCCGCACTTATTTTCAGAGGGAGAAGGCTAACAATTGCCGGAGACACTCATCATTGAGAGAGAGAGGGGAGGTCAAAAGTTGTGGTAGACGAAAGGCGTTCTAAGAAAACTAATTAAATCCGAGAAAATGGCTCTGATCTAAAAGAATTACAAGTATCAGGCCCTAGCCACTTCAACCTCTGTAAACTCTTCAATTATTTATTCAAGTCTATTTAGAGTCAGGGTTCCTCCGCTAAGAGCAGCGCTTTTGCTCTGTATAATAACTAAAAGAAGGATTTCACGTGTGAGAAAACAACGAGAAAGTTACAATGGATGCTCTTTATTTTGAGAAGAAAGGCTTTAGATGCAGAAAAATCGATAGTAACTCATATTTTTCAATAAAATCAAAAAAAAATTCCCTGGTCCTGCTTCGGTTTGCGTCTCAGGCAACGAATTCTCCCTCTGGTTTTAAAAGAAACTCGGTTTTTACAAATTCATTCCCAAACTAGATGCAAAGTGTCACAATTTATCACGTTACTTGTTATTGTCACAGATAAAATTAAATCCAGTATTTTCAATTTGCATATTAGACAATCTAGAGAGCTGTATGCGAAAATAAACCATTTAGGGTAATTGCTTGAGTTTCAAGGCTATGAAGAAACATGGACATGTCAGGTCTTATGATCTTGTCTATCAATTAGCAATTCTTCCCGAAGTGGAAGGATCTAACAAAAATTACTTTGAATAATGATTCGCCAACCTTCATATCATCAATTACCCAGTTTCTTATAATTTCTCTTTAAACAGTAAATTGTGAATCATTTCTCACCTTCTACAAATTTTAAATATACAATATACCCAGTTATAAATGCGCAGGAAATAAGAGATCTGAGACCAAACCTGGGAGAAATATTTATAGAAGTAACTGGCTTTTCACTTTGGCATCATCTTGAGCGAGATAAGACAAACGATAACGATGCAAACATTGAGAAGTAAATTCCCATTAAAGTCGAGTCAGGTATAATCAATAACTAATAAAAGGTTAGAAATTCAAAGCCTCTAAATAAAAAAAGATCTAAACTTTTTTCATTTGTTAGCCTTTTCATATTCATTTAGACATCAAGAGATCATGCAACTACCTTCTTATTTATAAATTACTTATAGTTCCTCATGCGTTGGTGTTTGTACCTTGCATTGTATTAAAGTCATTTTCTTTGATTTATTTTTTTTTTTGAAGTCTTATTAGTTATAGAAGATAGATTAAAGTTGATCTAACCCATACATTCAGATTAACGGTTTGAGTGTTTAATTGAATAAAGAATCCTTAGAATCGTGTGTAAATGATTTTTCACTTTGAAGTCAATGACCTTTGCGGTATCATCGGTTTAAGCACTGGTCCACATTTCGCAATCAAGCCCTCATCGCAGACAATTTCTACCTCCGAAATTTTTGGAAAAAATATTAAATTCAAAACTGACACTGATCAACTACAATAATATCTTTATGAAATTTGGAAAAGAAAATTAGCAATTTTCGATTCATATTGATCATAAGCAATGATATTTCGATCAAGTCCACAAAGCATGAGTGAATTTCCATTAGTTAGATAGCAGTCGATTCAGTAAGTTCTACAACTACGTCTCGCCTCTTGCGTAACTATGGAATACGAAAGTTTATTTGATGTCAAACTACGGAATTTCGCAAAAGAAAAAATACGTGATTATTAAATAAAAAACACTCTAATCTTCTTGACAGTTGAAAGTTGAGAACATTGAATCAGGCCCACTACCGTTTAGAAAGTAAGATTTACTTTGATGTCAGTAACTCTTTCCCATGTCTTAAGGCAAAAAGTGCACTAAGAGAGTAATTTATTGTATGATTTTCTGTTATTTTCTTCGACTAGAGATTGATGATGCCAATACTATTTTCTCTTCTTGATTGGCATACAAATAACTTCACAGAATCGTCTTCAATGCAAATCCAATTCGTGGTGTCGTGAGGAGATATAAAAAGTAAAGCTTTGGCAAAATAGTTCAAGATTAAATAGTGGTTCATAACGCAATCATTTCTAAGAGCTATTGTTCTGTGCTCAAGAGCAAATTTTTTTCCCCTTTACTTTGGTTCATGCATTGATAATTGAAATGATTTGACCTTGCATATTCTTTTCGAGAGAAATGGAAAACTTTTATTCATGAAATTTACTGACAAAAACTTTGAAAAGTTATCTATTTTGGACCGAAGCACAAAGTTTTCTCTTGAGAAGAATTTAAAGCTTTTACAGAGTAGGTTTTTATTCCTCTAAGAACACATTTTTCATATTACATTCAACCCTAACGAAGGTTGCTGTTTGAGCTGCAGACTTAATTCGTTTCAATTATAGATTGCCTTTAGACCCTGAAAGTAATGTGAGTTTATCCTAGATAGCAACAGAGACTGTTTCTCATTCTCCAATATACTGTATTTAAATTAACTTCAAATCTTTATCCTTTATTCATAATTAAATCTAAATTCCAAAACAGCAACTCAAAACTCAGACAATGATAGAAAGATCACCAAATTTAGAGACCGAAGAGTCCATGAAAGGTAAAAATGAGTTATATTTTCTATATATGGTAAGACAAGTTTAATGCAAGATGCAGATCTATTCTCATAAATTTCTTTCTCGGCTTATTTTCTTTACTTTGCAAAGCTGATTGATTTTGATCCATATAGAAAATATGCCAAGCCAACTTTTTGCATGGTGTACAGACAATGCTAATACGATCAGCATTATCGAACCTGATAGCAAACAAGAATGGGTCAATTTCCAAGGAGTTCAGCTTAGAGATACTGAAGGTCGTTCATTAAACGTTTTCCTTTTTGATCATTTTAAAAATCTACATAAAAGAGGGTATGGCTTGGTCGCATGTGAAGGAGATTCTTAATACGAGATTGTTGGTGTCTCTTCATCATTGTTGGAACAGATCCGCCAATATGGAGATATTTGAAGTTTCACAGAAAGGGAAAGCGCGAAAAGTTTACTCTTTTGAGGAAATCAAAGGCGGTAACAACCAGATTAGCTACGCGAATAATAATAATCCATTTTTGAAGTTACCGGGCATGGAGATTTGTCGTACAACTCTCGAAGAGGTCTTCTTGGCGGGATTTGTGTTGGAGGGAAGATAGCTTATCATTTGCTTTCTGTCAATACTACTATCTCAAAAAGAAACGATGTCATCGTGGAACTTTGCCGAAAATCTAAATGGCACCCCCAATACAATGCGAATATAGGTAGCTCTCTATAAGCTTTGCAATCATTATTTATTGAGACTTGATTCTCATCCAGTTTCCCTTTTTACACTCTTTTTCTTTAATTTTTGAAAATAATTTTATCTAGTGAACTTCATCTCGGGGCTTGATTTTGACTCAAGTGGAGAAGTGATTGCAACAATTGATCGGCACGGAGTATGTTTACTTTCTGATGTCAACACCAGCAGCTACAAATTTCATCTGAACATGCAAATGAGCAACATCGGTAATTCATTAGTTAACTTTGTAGAGACCCAGCTTGATATTGATTATTACCTAGATGTTTTTGGCCGCTGTCGATGGAGCACAAATGTTGGAGAGCCTTCCGTATACGTAAAGTATATGAAGACAAATTTAAATATTCTCGATGTCGAAAAGAAAGCTCTTACTCTCAAAACTCCTATTCAACTTGATACAGCAAGTAATTGATGACTGATTTCTTCAATTGATTGAATTCGGTCCGTGCAATACGATGTCATGATGAACTTTTAATAGGATTCACGTACAGGATAGACGTTTGCCAGAGTAACGGAAACTTGCTTGCAGCTGATGGTATAGACCGCAAAATCAAAGTTTATGATAAACGTGTATCAACAATTATTAAACGATTTGAAGTTCATTCCGGTATTGAGTATTCGTTCGAAAAAATGTTAATCAAACAATTTGATATGCGTCTAGATGTTGTCTGCTCTGTGCGATGGGATGCGAGAGGAAGCATGCTAGCAAGTTCCTCTTTTGATAAAACAGTGAAACTATTGGACTTTGGAACTGGGAAAATCATGTATACGGAAGATGCCCCACTTAACAGTAAATTGAACTTGTCGTGAGTTAAGAATTAATTCACTTTATGATTAGGTCATATTCTGTCTACCTGTTTCATCTAGAACTAAACACATTTAAAATTACGGACAATCGGCAAGTATTCTTCCAAAAAAAGAGAAAAAATTCAGCATTCAGCAAGAGCAATAATCAAACAAGATAAAATTAATTCATAGGGAAATTCTTGATGGTCTGATTGCTTGTTCGGTTATGAATTAAGTCGAAATGCTTACATCTAAATTAAAAACATTAACACTATGGAAACATTGGTTTACGTGGGTCCTAATTAGTTAAGGATTTAGTCACATTTCATCCACGAAAAGATTAGCGCCACTGAAGGGAGAGAGTTAAGATTAACACTAGATTAGGATATGATTCTCAAAAATAGGGGCATTGTGATCCTCAAGTGGTTTTGGTTTCCATGAGAAAAATTCTTTCTTCAATGTGGACAATCCACTATGATTCCTTTCACAAGAGAAAAAATATAAAATTGATCTTTTAAAATTCTACAGCTTCTCCTAATAAATTCTGTGATGATTTTTTCGTTCTATTGTTCGCATTTAAGCAATTAAAGAAAATAATTATGAAATACAATGACACTTCGAATAATTTTTCATTTCCAAATCAATCAGTGAGTACTTAAGAAAAGTAAATCTATGAATAGGACTCATAACCTCATTACAACTGGACTCTGCTTGCGATTTACCACTTGGACGGTTTACTCTTCGTAGCCAGGCCTTCCTCGAGATTTCCTAAAGAAAACATACTGAAAGAGCACCATCTAGTCATGATAAGGAGAAAAAAGAATATCCCAAAGAAAGTTACTTCCATCTGAAGTGCTTTTTGCATACACAACTTTTTCAATTCTAGATTCTAGCAACTTAACTGTCCCGTCCCAAGATACACTCGCGAGCATATTCCCACTTCGATCCCATCGGACACAACTGATCCATGCTACGGTAATTTCATTCATGAGAGGTTTAGATAAATTGAATCATAAAAACAAAAAATAGTTTCGGAATGAGAACTGAAGTATCAAAATGACTATTCACCTTCATGAAGTTCATTAAAGATTTTCACAATTCTCGAGCTACGTTTATCATAAAGTTTGATACTCTTATCTTCACCACCTGATGCAATTAAATTTCCATTGGATGGACAAGCATCGATCCAGAATGTCATATTGTTAGCATCTTAAGCAAAAGTTAGAATAAATAATCGTTCGGGATAAACAAATACCAGAATTCTCAAGACTAAGCGGTTTCTTTAGCATGAGTGTTTTCTTCTCTACATCAAGAATATTGAGTTTTTGCCAGTCATACTTGATGAATACGACTGGCTCTCCGATATTGGTGCTCCATCTGCAACGTCCAACTGAATCTAAAGTTTAAAGAGAAGATGATAAGAATCATTTGTTTTATGCCCGGCAAGAGAGTAACAAGCAAGCATTATAAGGTAAAATGGGTGTCAAAAGAAAGGTAAAGTATTTATTAAATTACCCCAGAGATTGCTTGTTTCCATGTTCAGATGGCTATTGTAACTGTCCGTATTAATATCTGCAATCAAGCATACTCCTTGCCTATCAATTGTTGCAATCACTTCTCCACTTGGGTCAAAATCGAATCCAGAAAGAAAGTTTCCTAATTACAAAGTCATCGAAAGCCAATTATGAACTTCCATTAGCAAAAAATGAAAGGAATAATGAATCACGATTTTCATTTGATTAAGGGTCTGTTGCTCAAAATGAAAACAAATAGGAAATATCTGCTTACCTTCAGAAGTGCTATATTGAGGGTGCCACTTAGACTTTCGGCAGAGTGTAACTAGCTGACTCATTTTCGAGGTATTTGCATCGATCTGGAGCAGGTGATAAGCTATTTTCCCTCCCACACATATTGCGCCTAGAATACTTCTTCGTGAATTGTATGTTACATCCCCTTCTCCAGTTACTAAATGAAGGTTATAAAAAAAATTGGCATGTAGCACTCAGTACAAATATATAGGGACGGATATTTACTTCCAGCGACTTCTTCTAAAGAATAAACCTTCTTGACCAATCCTTTCTTTGAAATGTCAAATATCCCCATATTTGCAGCTCCACTATTGATATGATGAAGAGAGGCCAGAAAGTTCGTATTTGAGATTTCTTTCACATGGGTCCAACTACTATGTGCTTTGTATAATGCAAAGGTCAGCAAAAAATTTTTCAGCAGAATTACAGCCCTGAATTTTCAGTTGAGCGACTCTAAACTTGGCATATTCTTGTTTAGAGCTAAGTCTCATAATTTCGTTATTCTGAAATGAACACCATGCAAGCAAATGCGAACGCTTTTGGTCTATATTGAAACATATGGTTAAGAAAATTTAAAATTGATCTCGGTTTCGACACCAATAGTGAGAAGAAGCCATCAGTATACTAAATAAGTTCGTATTGCAAGGAGTTACCAATTCGTTCCGTGGATTTATTAGTGATATTTAGCTTTTCCTTATTTTGTTTCGATTCTTCCACCCCTAAATTGTCAGAAATTTGCATTGCTTCTTTCAGAGAAGTTGTTTAAAGAAATTAATTTATTCGTTAATCAAATTGGGTATATGTATTCAAATTCTGTCAATTTTAGAAGATTCCAAATTGATTACTACTGTCACTTTCGAATTTTGTTAGAAAGAAAAAAAGAGTTCTGAAGGAAATGCAAAAGCTGTATAAATTTGGACTCAGAAATTTGCTTCGACTGGTTGAAATATCTGGAAAAATGCAAGGCAATAAAGAGAGAATCTCATGTAAATTGGAGTCAATTCGAATTTAGTGATTCTAAAACGCAATCTCTTTGGAAAGTCAATAGTAGCCACTTTTTCCATTCTCAAAGAACTCTCTCTAGCGAGATAAAGTTCAGCTACAAGATTCTGAGTCTTTGTAATTAATAGCTAAAAACCCTAATTGAGAAATCGAGCAAAAGTTTAAAAACAAACAATTTACTGTGAAAAAAATGATATTCAATTAATAATAAGTCTGAATTGAGCTTGATTCTCAAATTCATTTTGCTTTTCGTTCTTGTGCTCCATTTCAATGTATTCCTTGGGTACTATGGAATGTAAATTATGTAATATAAATTTTCTCTCAGGTTTCTCAATGAATCACGATAAATGTTAAACTTAAGTCTGTATATATATTGATTTTAATCTATCAATAATCCTTATAATGACGCTGTTCGTACTTATAAGACAACTCTTAGAAGTTGGACTAGACGAAACAAACTGAGGTAATGCTACCTAATGAATAGACGAGATAAATTATAAATTTCAGAAGAATATGAAAATATTTTACTAGTGGAAAGATGAGTTGCAACATAAATTGATTTTCCTGTCTTAAAATCTGTTACCCTCGCACTCCTGTCATGAGAAGCGGTTACGAGCATATCGCCACTCGAATTCCATCGCACACAAGTGATTCCTTCTAGATAATATTAAAAATGAATCATAAGTTTTCCCAATTTTAGTTAAAACAAAGAAAATATTCTTTACGAGTATGGCTACACTTGAAATCTTTAATGATACTCGATTCGCGTCGGTCATAAATTTTAATGCTTCCTGATTGTCCTGCTGCCGCCAGCAAATTCCCATTGCTTGGACAGGCATCGATAGAAAAGATATACTCTAATAATATTAAGGGGTAATGTAATTTGAACAAACCTAAAGGCTGCAATTCAGCCTCATCGAGTTACCTCCTTCTTCTAGGGAGACAGAATCCTTCAGCGTCAGACATTTCTTTTCAGTATCGAGAACATTCAGTTGGTTTCTATCATATTTAATGAATAGAAAAAGCTCTTCTGTGTTCGTGCTCCATCAACATCGAGACCATGCATCTAATTTCATCATAATTGAGAAAACGAAGATAGGGTTGAAAAAACGATGAAGATGTCTCTTACCGTCTCTGTATTTCATTTTCAGAACTTCGTAAAATCCAGATTTGTTGGTATTAACATCTGAGATAAGACAAGTACCAGATTGGCCCATCGTCGCCATAATTTCCTCGTTTGGATTGAAATCAAGACCAGAAATTCCTAATATCGAATTAGAAAAAAAGCAATAATTGCAATGAGCACACAAAAAAAAAAATCAATGGTGAATCAACTCACCTCCAAAAGCCCAGTAGGCTTAATGCCATTGGGACTTTCGACAAAGTTTCACGGTCTCATCAAGTTTTGAAGAGTAAGCATTGATAGTGAACAAATGATAATATATTTTCTTTTCAAGACTCATTGCACCAAGAAGATTCCTTCGAGGGTTAAACGCCACATCTCCCCACCCGGTTACTAATTAGAAAAAATGCAAATTGTATATAAATAGATGAATAAAAATTGGATAAAAAAGATCTGTTAAAAACCATAAGAATATTCTTTCGAAATAATAATGAGCGTATATATATATCAATAGTACCTCCGACGACTTCTTCAACTGAGTAAACTTTCCGTCCTGATCCTTGATATGAAAAATCAAAGACATCAAGGCTGGAGGAGATTGTAGGGCAATGCCTCACAGTGACCAGCAACCCTGTATTTGGGATTTCCCTTACATGAGTCCAATTTTCATACTCTTAAGGCGCATAAACAGCATTAAAATACAGTGTAAGGAGAAATTAATACGGTGAAAAGTTTTTTTCACTTGAAATACATCAAGTGTGAGATCCTGCTGCTCTGCTCCTGGATTGATGATGCTAATCATGCTCCGCCCAGATGAGCACCATGCAATTGGTTGTGTAAATTGGCATTCTGTTCAAAGCCGATGAGTAGGTTGGAATGAAATTGTTTTAAATGGAGTTTCAAGACAGAAAACCAAAAAGTAATGAGTATGATAATTCCTTACGTAAGTCATCAGTCTTGATTTGATTGAAATTTTTGCCTGATTTGGATGCTGCTAGCTTGTTTCCCATCTGTAATACCGGTTTAGAAGTTTGTGTAGCAAAAGTCTCTCAATTTGTCGAGAATAAAAAATAAATTTTTAATCCAACTGAATTAACTCATATATTTAGAACTCAACCCAGATAGAATCCTAAAATCTGCTTCCGCCAGGCAATTGACTATAATAGCAATAATGAGCCTCTGGTTATATTCTACTCCGCATGAAAAAATATAAGGACAAATCGAAATAAGAGCAGGTTATCTATTTCAAAATTTATGAAGACTTTAAGATAAATTGCTGGGGAGGTTGTGTAAGATGAGCAATTTTGATATCTTTTAACCAATTAGGGCAAAAAATAGTCATGCAACGATACTTTAGGGTTTTGTTTGAAATACTCCTCAGTAATTTTCAATTTGTGGCCGGATTCTTCCTTCATTCTTAAAAAAAGATTCATTATGTTTCAACTTGAAATCGCAATTCAGAGGACATATCCAATTTTGTTTTGAATTAAACAGGAAGAATTTGCGAAGGATCATTCAAATTTGATGCAACAACGTGATGGTTATATCCGACTGAACATAAGTAGTTAATGATATTAGTCGATGATTACTTCATGAATACATTTATTTATGCTGAATGATGGCTGAAATGAAATAGTTCCTCCCCCGACAGTTCATTCCAAATTAGCACCAATGTCGTATTGTTGAATTTATTTATTAAATATCTCTCCAACAAACACAATTTTGAGGGAAAAACTTTTCAAGTAATTAGCGTTGTAAGCTTGCTAATTAAGATTTAGCATCTAAATGAGTGGTTCCCTCTTGAATCTGATTCCGAAGCATTTAACTGTTAAGTAGTATCAACGATTTTTTAAAGCAAAACTCGCCGATACTTGACTCAATTCTTTTGAGAGCAATTTGAAAGAAAGTGGCTAAAAAATTAAATAAATTTTATTTCTCTCTCTCTCCTAAATTTCGAAAAAAGAAATGCTGTCAAAAAATGATTCGCAATTTGTTGCAGGACGTGAAAAGCTACTCGCCTTCTCCTCCAAAGATACTAACAACATCCGTGTCGTTGATGCTGATACAATGCAAAATTGCTCGAGTTTCAAGGGCGTCCAACTCAGAAATTCAGGTATGTCTATCGAATTTTCTTCGAATTACTCTCAAACTCTCGGCTTGCCGGAATATTTAAAGGCAGTGATAATTGGACACATGTAAAGGAAATACCTAACACAAATCTTCTGGTCTCCCTCCATCACACCTATAACAAGAGTGCTAATTTGGAAATATTCGATATTTCTCAAAAAGAAAGAGTAAGCAAAGTTTACTCATTTGAAGAAGCCGTAGAAGGTATACATGATTTTACCTGAAAATTAATATTAATTATTACATCCCTCTGTAGCTGCTGGCTCTGGAGATGTGACTTACAATTCACGAAGAAATCTACTGGGCGCAATTTGTGTCGAAGGGAAAATCTCGTATCACTTGTACGGACTTGATACTAATGTCCCCAAAACTGATTCAGTAGCAAAGCTATGTCGGAAATCCAAATGGCACTATCAGTCAGGTATGCCAATCTTTCAACAAATAATAAAATTTATCGTTTATAGAAAGCGGTATGACTAGCTTGGATTTTGATCCGAAAGGGGAACATGCAGCTACGATTGACCGAGTTGGAGTGTGCTTGATTTCCGATTTGAACACAGACTCTTACTGTTTCCATCTTAAGATGATTATGACCCGTCATAGTGGTAAGAACACACTCTGGTTTTCTTTTTCAATTACTGCCGATTTT
>ENA-UOUE01001611-UOUE01001611.1-compost-metagenome-genome-assembly--contig:-NODE-1611-length-13558-cov-8.274980_pt1 | contig 13558 bp, 3 predicted proteins | sample MGYA00238146_ERZ747223 | MGnify/ENA primary metagenome ERZ747223 (study PRJEB28781, sample SAMN06268865) | compost metagenome | isolation source: single cell | place: USA: California, Emeryville, Joint... | reverse complement strand
AGCCGCCTTATCATCAGAACTTTCTCTTATGTAGACTCGATGGAACAATTGAAGGGACGAGCAAAATTTTCGCTGAGACTGTGATAGATTCTATCAAATTTAGAGGGAAGAAGATCCAAGAAATCTTGATTCTAAACCGCCCATCTGACATGAATTTGGTTGAACAGGATGGGTCAACAGCCGTGAAAGGAAAGTTAGTCTTAAACCAAGGTTTTACCACAAATTCAGTTGAGAATATAAAAGAAGCCAGCTTCTTGATCACTCGGCTTGACAATGGGGATCCCTCGAAAGATGGCTACTATTTGATAAACATCTATGAAAAATATATTTCCTCTCTGTTCGAAAAAAGAAATTCATTCAAAGAGAGGCATACCCTACAGTTGGCTGCTCAGATGGAGATTAAAATGGAGGCTGCACAGGAACGAGACTTGAAACGATCCCGACTCCCAAATTCAGTAGACAACCTTCCTATCAAGACTGGAGATTCTAAAGATGCACTGCCAGTACCAGCAGAAGAATCCTTCCTACAAGTGTCGAAAGAACATAATTCGCTCCCATTACCTGGAAAACCTGATCTAGATAATTCCTTAGACCAGCATTCAAATTGGCTTGAAAGGCACGAAATGATTACTCAAAAAGAACAGACTTCTATGCATTCTCGGGAGTTCAAAGGTCGGGTTAACGTTTTGAGTTCAGATAATTTTGCCGAAGAAATTAGGGCGTCTCGAACTCATCATTCCGAAAAAGACGAAACAGCCCTTGAACACAAGAGAAAACGTGAAATTAACAAGAACCAAAGAGAATCGTCGATGGGATCCAGTATTGCTGAAGAAATGAAACACCAGAGAGCTTTGGAACGTCTCAAACGAAGGTTGAAGAGTTATTTTGTGCCACTCGAGTTCCAATCCATGAGAATACTTCAAATTGTTACATCCCTTGGGCTAATTGCGTATCTGATCGGAGATTATTTCGATCTTGCGGGGAGGTATGTCATTTTATCAGAGCTCTCCGATTTAACCACCTTCCCAGTAATTTTGTTCCGGAATTTATACATCTTCTTCCAAGTTCAAGAGCTCCTTTTTATGTCACTAAACCAGCTATTGCTTCCCGAGACCAGAACCTCTTACTTAACCAACCTACCGCGTGTGTTCGTCAAGAATGCTTACGCAGATTTCAATGCAAAATACTATGAACATGTTCTTCAGTCTAACCCAGAGACCCATTACTCAGATTTCCGATACGACAATTATACAATAGATCTGAATTTACCGGATACTCCTTATCTCAATAGAGCTGTCCATTTTCATGAAGCTTTAGGTGTTCTGCGAGGCTATTTACAAGATGTGTATACTGCAGCCTTTGATGGGTCGTATATCCACAAAGGTGCTATCGCATTTTTCAGAGGGCAGATTTTGAATTATGGTCGTATGTTGTGGATGCTCAGCGAAGATTTATTCAGCCGAATAAATCAGCAATTTGATCAACTTTTACAGCAATTACAGCTTAGAGTCTTGGTAGGTGTTGCAGCGGCTCTGTTAGTTGGGATCAGCTTGTGTTACACTTTTTTCAGACTGTATCAGCACAGCAACAGACTTCTTTCCAAAATAGTAGCAATCTCAGGATCAGAATTAACCGAAGAAATCAATCGACTTGAGAAAAAAGCCCTCATACTTAATGGAGTAGATCATACCTCTTTCGATGACAAAGCTTCGAGAGTTGCAAAGAAAAGGGTGTTTTCTAAAGACTCTCAGAAAAGGCACACTATTTCAAGGAAGTATATCTCTCTGAGAAAAGGAGTTTTGTCTAAATTGGCATTTATCATATTGTTGGTGGGAATGTATCTCATTCCCTCAATCGTTGGATACATCATGAAAGCAGACCCTGTCTCCAACTGTCTTCCTCTGCTAAACCAATATAAAATAATCGCTGTGAGCGCTATGGATGCCATTGGAGATTCAAGTCAGATTATTGGAGGTTTATCCTTAGCAGGGACAGGAAATACAAATCAATCATCATCCCTCATTAGCAGAACACAGCTTTTCGTCAATCAGACAATATCGGACGCTGCTGAACTTTCGAACTTCCTAAATAACAAAGACGCTGTAAAAGAAAACCGATATATATCAAGCAATTTGACGACCGCCATTGCTGCCTTGCGGAACAGTAGTTATTGCGACTACACTTATCCAGGTTTGAACAGCTCCTGCAGAAGTACAACCAAAGGTCTTGCATCACTTGGAATCGTCTCAGTGAGAAAGAAAACGATGGAGTGGGCAGTGAGTTATCGTAGTCAGCTCATAGAATCGAATTTTAATGCGATAGTTACTGCTGACTTAACACGCAGTTCAACCTTAGCAGAGCTAGCAGTTCATGGAGCAGTGGCAAGCATTGCATTGGGCAATATAACGGAGATCTACATTGAAAATTTTAAAGAAATAGCAACAGCCGCCAATTACTCCTTGTTGATCATCCTCATAGTCAGTCTTATTTGCTACGTATTGCTACTTTTTGTTTTCTTATTCCCGTTTGTCTCACGGGCTGGAAAGCAATACATGGAGATAAGAGAAATTTACACTTTGCTACCAGGCCACAGTTTGTTGATGAATCCGTACATCAATAACATGTTAAAAGGCAAAGATCGTCTGTAATTATAATTTCAGTAAATTGCTATTCGATAAAGTTTTCTATGTATCTAAATTTTTTCTTTGTTGTCTCTAGAAGTACATGATCCGTAAAAGAATTGTAATATTTGTATATTTATTGTCGATATATCCTGGTTACTATAGCTCTTTATTCTCCTCTTTCTCGAATAAAGTCACTCTCCAACTGTATGCTCTTTCGTTGTTGATCATTTGGTCCCTGCTATTTAGAAAATCAGTTTTCCTTAGTCAAATATCTTATCTTGTTTCTAATCTCTAACGGGGAAGCTCTGCCGTTTTGCCGATAAATATACTTTCGTGTCGCATTAAAATAATTGTTTTTCAGCTTTGCTTGGATAGAATGGGGAAATAATCACATCATCGATAATATATGCCAATTAAGACAGCGGGAACCTTCCACGAAAATTTATATGATATTTGCATTCGTGTGTCTTCATCGATACTGCCTTCTTCTTGCTATTTAACTAGTCCTGACCCATTTGGTAAAGTTAATATCTTCTCATTTTCCATCTCGATTCTCGCTACAGCTTTGCCCAAATCTGCGCAATCAAAAAACTTTGAATTCGAAAATGATATCTTCAATAATGCATTCTATACCAAATTTCATCCCATTTTTTAGTTCTTTTACAAATGTAATTGATTAATGTGGGATAGAAACACTTTGGTAAATGGGTTCAACAAAATGAAAAGAAAAGACAATGATAGCTTCACAATAAAAGAAAGCAGTCTAAGAGAAACACAAATGACTTCCAGCAAGGTAAAAAGTAGCTTTACATTAAGAAAAACAGAGACCAGATTGTTTTCGTCGATTTACCATTTGAGAAAGAAATACTCCCAATTTCTTATCAAGTTAGAATTTATTACAGAAGACTACCTAATATTTTAATAGATGGTATAAATAGATTAGCATTGCATGCTTTCGGCAATTTTTGTTGGTGAATAGCTATCAAGATTAATCTCTCTCATCTTACTTCCCTGAAAGTACCGTACCTATTGTCATCACCATTCATAGTCACAAAAGTACTAGTCTGCGAGTCAAATGTTTCAGACAATTAAAGTCCAAGTCTGTTATACTCACTGACCGAGTATCAATCTTGTTGACCTTGACTCCAATTGAAAGAACACCAGCTAAAATAACAACCCTTGGTAAGTATATCAAGAAAAGTATATCAATAAAATTCTCAAATGTGGGGTATATTATCATTATACTTGGCAATGTTGCATCTTCCATTCAATTTATTAAGAATAATTCAACAGAAAGCATTTTCTGAAAGGCGTGCTTAGATGACGTTTTTCCATGGAAAGCAAAGCGATATCAACAGTCCGAATGAGGGAAGGAATGAGAAATTGGTATTAATTTTATCAATCTATTTTTAGTGAAAATTTACCAGCTTTCGGAATGTAATCAGAAACCTTCCAGAAGTATAAAGAATAATAAGCGCATGAATTTTTCTATTAAATCCAGTGCCTCGAAGCAAAACGTAGAATTAAATGTATGGAACAATTTTCTGAAAATTTGTTTCCCGTACTACAGCAGTTCCCGATAACATCATAGCGTAATTATATTTTTGAAACTGAACTGCAACTATCAGGAATCTATTAATGGCCGTATACAAGTACTATTCATTCGAATCAAATAAGTGGTTATCGAAAAACTTCTAGACGGCCAACTTCATTCTTCCCATTGTTGAGCGCGACACATGAGGTCAATTCCAACTTTTTTAAGGCGACGTTATAATCCTACACGTCGAATCTTATCTTTTCATCAACTTTTCATTGAGAGCGCTGAGTTCTCAATGACCTCCAATACTTTTTTTCTAGAAAATCAGTCTGGCATCGTTTCTATTCGTAAAATAGCTGAGTTCACCTGACGGTACTTGACTGCCATCACAACTTAAGGTCACAAAATAGTCCAGTCTGCGACTCAAACCTTTTGGGAAGATAGAAATCAACTTTTGGTCTTCTAACTCACATTTTATTTTTTGTTTTTATCAATTATAGGTACTCGATAAACTAAATCAATGTAATGTCCAGACTTGTTATACTTGCTGACTTAGTATCATTCTTGTGACTCCTGACCCAATTCAAAGATGGTCAGTTATGACGAACTTGATTAAGCCTCTCGTAATAAAATTTTCAAATATAGGGTATATTATCATGATAAATCAATAAAACAATTTTCTATCATATCTAATCAAAACAATTTAACTGAAAGTATTTTTCTGGAAACTGTGCTCTGATGACTTTCCAAATAAATAATTTTTCCATGGAAATCAAGGAGATATAAGCGGTTCAGAGGACTTGAGTGAATGAGAGATTTGGGCTATTTTTCTCGATCTATTTGTGGTGCAGAACTGATCAGCCTTCACAAAATAATTAAAAACCTTCCAGAATCATAATGATTGATAAGCGCATATATTGTTCTATATATAGATTTTTCCATTCAAAATCCAATTCCTCTAAAGAAAAAGTAGAATTAATTTATGGAAGAATCAATTACGTGGTAGATTCAGCTATATGAAATTGCCTCAGATGGTACAACAGCCAATTCCTATTAAATCCTAGAACACATTATTTCGATCATTGAAAGTAATTCAAAAACAGGAAGGCGCTCGACGTCTTGTTCTTCAAATCTAACTGAATTGTCTCTGAATTGAATGTATTGAGCTCTATTTGTAATTTCATGTTAGCTGTTGAACTATTGCTGAAGAAAGTTCAATCAAGGACTATTTAGGAGCAAATTCGCTTTATTGCTTGCGAGATTTTTTGTTTTGTTTTCAATGAACCGCTCTTTTTTTTACCTCTCTCTCTAAATTTGGTATTTTTGCATACACGCTTAGTAGATACAGATACTGGGTTGTTTCCACCAGGGATTTCTTGAGGTTCTTTCAACGTAGAAAGCTTCCAACAACACCTTACTGTAGCAAAGTTAACTAGCACGCTCAGCCAGAGTTTAATTAAAGTAATTTTTATCGAGGTCAAACACCTCTGAAAAGAGATTTAGTCAGTTTTTGAATTTATTCGTACTTTAATAAACAAAATGCACTGCTGATGCATTTTAAACAATACTGGAATTTAATCCTGGAACTATCAAATGAAGAAATAGAACTATATAATTTGCGATTGAAGTTAACAGATAGTACAAAAAAATTGAGGGTTTTTTCATTATAAAGAAACATAATAATTTTAGCAAGATTCGAAGAAGGATCAATCTCTCGTTGACGTACTTCATGAAAGAACAAAACGTATTCGTTCGCTTCGTCATCAAATTCAGTCAAGCAATTAGTCATTCTTCAACTCGAATAAATGGCTTGATTGAAGGAGCCACTTTACTATTGTCCCATCTGCTACGGATTGCAGTGATATTCACTCTATCAAATCTGAGCGCCATTCCACAAGGAAAACTATACGGAGCTATCGGCCACGTCCTCAGGGTATTCCAAGTTGGATTTTGGACGGAAATAACCCCAATGACTTACGCAGATTTTGGGATATGCTTCTTCGCTATTGTGCTACTTGAAATTGTGGTTCTTCTTGGCTTTCTTTCCCTTGTGTGGAAAAAGCAAGCTATCCCACCACTCATGGAATTGACAATGGCCTTCCAAATCCTGATAATCAATCGATACTTGCTTTATATTCCACTATACCAAAGCAGTTTTTATGTGATCTTCAACCAGAAATCGGAGGCATTCTTTTACACTGTCGCAATCTTCAATATTGTGGTGATGACAACTTTCAAGGTATTCTTCTACATAATTTCCTACCGACCAGCGTACTCAAATTTTAAGTACTTGGCTCAATACCAAAACAGAGAGGTGGGCGAAATGATTTGGTTTTTGATCATTCTTGGAATACGAATGTCAGACAACAACGCTTCCTCGATGACAACTACATATTTGATGTTCTCACTGACTTGTACACACTTAATTGTCTCAGTCTTTCATCCGAGATATTTGCTGTCCTCACTGAATCGTCTTGATTTGTTTTGCCATTGCTTCACATTCGGATTTACCCTGGTACTGATACTTCAAGCAACAGCCTACGATAGCTCAAAAATGGAATTTCCTTTTCTTTTGTTGACCTCATTCCTTTATTGGTTCATGACCAATATTGATGGCTATCGTAAAGGAAAAGTTTTCGATTTATTCGTTCAGAAGACTCACGCGAGCCTAACGATGAAATATCTTCCCTTTATTTATGAAGAGTTTATCCAAGTTAATACAGTTAATGGGAAGCTGATCGAAGCAATATATCCGCTCCTTGCTAATCTGAGTGATAACGAAAAAGGAATTTTTTCGTCTGAAGATTGTTTTCTCGAATCTCTTCCAATGAAACACATAGCAAATAAAGTCTTTATAAATTTTATTTCCAAGAAGTATGAAGAATATTTCAAATCTTCTGACGTATACCGTTCAGGAGTACAGTCCACGATCCTTGCCTATCTATTCTTCGTACGATTCATACTCCAAGACAATCTCAAGGTCCTATTTCTCATTCATGATTTCCGTCGAAAGCTGAAGGCAAAAAATTTGTCATTTGGGTGGAAACTTGCTATCCAAGTGGCTAGACTAGAAGAAAGTCGCACCCAAGAATATTTCTCTTCGAAATCTGAAAATGCACTCGATACAAGCAGAGTATTTGACGCGCTGAAAAACACCGAAGAGCTCGCTCATAGGATGAATTCCTGGACACAACGCAAAATTGAATTTTTGGAGGATCTCAAAGCTACAACAGTGAATCTACAAGTCGTCAAAGAAAAAGGAATTGGATTAGTCGAGGATAGCAAGGCCATTTTTGCATATGTGAGACAACAGAAGGATTTACTGAAGTTTTCTAAAACACAACATGCGATTGAGTTTTTCATTGAAGAAATTTTGCAAGATCCCGATTATCTGACTTTTGATCTCAAAGTTATTAAGAAAACAGCTTCTCATCATCATGCTTCAAAGCTAGATTTTGAATCATTGGATACTCTGAAGGTCATCGATAAACTTCAAACCAACAGAAAACACCCAGTTTTTCTGTTTGCTGCCGAAGACTTTTCAGGAATTAGTGGGAAAATCACTCATAATACTGAGTACTTAATCCAAAAGTTGGGCTATACTCAGTCTGAACTCCATAATGTAAAATGGGAAGATCTTTTGGTCGCCATCGACAAGAATCAAAGATCAGCCAAGAACAATGACGATTCTTCAGGTTTCAGAAAAGATGAGAACAGCATCCATGGAACAGTTCATCAAGCAATAATACGAAACCGCAACAACACATTCATTGCAATAAAAAGCACTCTCCAGCTTGATATCATTGATGATGTGCCTTCGATTGTGCTCCTCGGTCAGGAAGAGCCTACTTATCATCAGAACTTTCTCTTATGTAAACTTGACGGAACAATTGAAGGAACGAGCAAAAATTTCGCTGAGACTGTGGCAGATCCGACGAAATTTAGAGGTAAGAAGATACAAGAAATCTTGATTCTAAACCGCCCCTCTGACATGAATTTTACTGATAACGATGGGTCTACTACTGTCGTGAAAGGAAAGTTGATATTAACCAAAACGTCTTCCACAAATCCACTTGAGAATGAAAAAGAAGCCAGCTTCTTGATAACTCAGTTTGACCATGCGAATCCCTCAAAAGACGGCTATTATTTGATAAGCATATATGAAAAAAAAATCACCTCTCTATTCGAAAAGAGGAATACATTCAAAGCGAGTCATACCCTAGAGTTGGCTGCTCAGATGGAGATTAAAATGGCGGCTCCTCAGGGACAAGAAACGAAAAGATCTCAATTCCCAGAAACGAAAAGATCTCAATTCCCAATTGCCACTTCAGTGGACAATATGCCTATCAAGACGGGAGATTCTAAAGATGTGCTGCCGGTACCAGGAGAAGAATATTCCCTCTATCAATTACTAACATCTAAAGAACAACGTTCGCGTCCACTACCGTTAAAAATTGATTTTAATAGGCTCGATTCTTTAGAGCAGCATTCGAATTGGATTGAAAAGCACGAAATAATTACAGGAAGAGAACAGACACCGATGCATTCTCAAGAGTTCAAAGCCGGGGCTCGGGCTAACTTTTTGAGCTCAGATAATTTCGTTGAACAGGTCAGTATGTCTCTAACTCATCATTCTGGAGAGAACGACACAGGCCGTGAACTTACCAAAAAACGTGAACTTAACAAGAATCAAAGAGCATCGTCAATGGGATCCAGCATTACTGAAGAAACAATACAAAAAAGAGCTCTGGAGCGTATAAAGAGAAACTTGAAGAGTCATTTTGTGCCACTCGAGTTCCAATCCATAACAATACTTCAAATTGTTATATCTCTTGGACTAATCGCGTATCTGCTCGGAGATTATTTCGATCTTTATAAAAGATACATCATTTTATCAGAGCTCTCCGGTCTAACATCATTCCCAATAATTTTGTTCCGGAATATATACGTCTTCTTCCAAGTTCAGGAGCTCCTCTTTTCGTCACTAAACCAACTATGGCTTCCCGCGACTAGAGCTTCTTACTTAACCAACACACCGCGTGTGTTCGTCAAGAATGCTTTCGATGATTTCAATGCAAAATACTATGAACATGTTCTTCAGGCTAACCCAGAGACCCATTACTCGGATTTCCGATACGACAATTATACAATAAATCTAAGCTTACCTGATACTCCATATCTCAGCAGAGTTGTCGATTTTCATGAAGCTTTAGATGTTCTTCGAGGCTATTTACAAGATGTGTATACTGCAGCCTTTGATGGATCGTATATCCACAAAGGTGCTCTCGAGTTTTTCAGAGCGCAGATTCTGAATTATGGTCGTATGCTATTCACACTCAGCGAGGATTTATTCAGCAGAATAAACCAGCAATTCGATCAACTATTCCAAGAATTACAGCTTAGGGTCTTGGTAGGCGCTGCGGCGGCTCTGCTAGTTGGAATCAGCGTCTGTTACATCTTTCTCAGACTGTATTATCACAGCGATAGACTTCTTTCCAAAATGGCAACAATCTCAGGATCAGAATTAACTGAAGAAATCAATCGACTTGAGAAAAAAGCGATAATACTAATAGGAGCAGAGTACACCCCTCTTGAAGAGAAGGGTTCGAGGGTAGTAAAGAAAAAGGAGTTTTCCAAGGACCCTCATACAAGGTATTCGGTTTCAAAGAAGTACATCTCGCTTAGAAAAGGAGTTTTGTCAAAATTGGCATTTATTGTTTTTTTGGTGGGAATGTATCTGATCCCTTCACTCGTTGGATTCTCCGTGAAAGAAGCTCCTGTCTCCAACTGTCTTCCTCTGCTTAGCCAATATAAAATAATCGTTTCGAACGCAATGAACGCCATTGGGGATTCAAGTCAGGTTATTGGAGCTATATCTTTAGCAGGGACAGGAAATGCAAATCAATCATCAAAACTTCTTAAAACAACAGAGAGTTTCCTCAATAGAACAATAACAGATATTGCAGCACTTTCGAACTTCCTAAATAACAAAGACGCTGTAAAAGAAAACCGATATATATCAAGCAATTTAACGACCGCTATTGCTGCCTTGCGGAACAGCAGTTACTGCGACTATACTTATCCAGGTTTGTCTAGCTCCTGCAAAAGTACAACCAAAGGTCTCGCATCAATGGGAATGGCCTCAGTTAGACAGAAAACAATTGAGTGGGCAGTGAATTTCCGTAGCCAGCTCATAGACTCGAATTTTGATGCAGCATTTGCCACTACCTTGACGCATGGTTCTACCTTATCAGAGCTAGCAGTTCATGGAGCAGTGGCAAGCATTGCATTGGGCAATATAACGGAGATCTACATTGAAAACTTTAAAGAAATAGCTACAGCTGCCGATTCCTCCTTGTTGGTCATCCTCATAGTCAGCCTTATTTGTTACGTCCTGCTGCTCTTTGTTTTCTTATTCCCGTTTCTCTCACGGGCTGGAAAGCAATACATGGAGATCAAAGAAATTTACACTTTGCTTCCAGCCCATAGTTTGCTAATGAATCCCTACATCAATAACATGTTGAAAGGAAGAGATCGTTTGTAATTTTAGTCATCATTATATCGTTTAATGATTTGTAAGACACAAATGTTTACATAATGAATAAAACAATAATTTTAGCAAATCTATATTCTATAAAGTTTCCTATCTATTGAAATTTTTCTTCTTTCGAGAGAAGTAATTTTTTCGTAAAAGAATCGCAATATGTTGTTTATTTATTGTCGATATATTCTGATTATCATATCTCTTTAAAATCATCACTTTATCTAATAAAGTCATTCTCCAATTGTATGCTCTTATTTTGTTGATCATTTCGTTCCCTGCCTTGCTCTTGGTTGCTCAAATAGCTTATCTTGTATTGTAGCTCATTCATGTGGAAGGTCTAGATTTTGAACTTTAAAATTAATTACAAAACACACTGAAAATAGTTTTACTTAGCTTTGTTTGAATAGAGTCAGATATTACACATATCTTAGTTGAGTTTGATCTCTCGGACTGTTTTATAGAACATGGCTGAGTGCGGCGATTGAGCATTTATACTATGTAACAAATCCGAAAATATCACTAATATACTGGCTTTCATTCATATAAATGGTACAAGGATTTTTACTATTTCAAACAGTCTTTATCATTTCCATCTCTATTCCCATCACAATTCCAATTTAGGGTCTCTGCGAAAGCCAGAAAGGCGAATGATAACTTCATTAGTACATTCATTTCCATGACGTATGGGTTGCTATTTATTTTACTCTTAAATAAGATGAACTTTAAGTCAATGCGATTCAATGTGAAACAGAAATTCTCCTTTTCTCTCTAGCATGAATCAACATACGCGAGCAAAAAGGATTACAAATATGAGATTGTAGCAAAAAATGAGAACTGTGTAATACAAACATAACAGCTAAACTTTAGAAAAAACAGATTCCCACAAAGAATAACTTAGATTTGACAACTTCTGCTGATCCTATTCAATAGAGAGAGATAGCGGGCAAAATTCACTAAATTTGTTTATCAATTCGATATTTATCACATAAATTTGTGAGTATCATGTTTCTTTCAGCAACAACACGTAGATGATTCCAACTAAGGTAAAAGCGAAAGTGATTTATATAACCGAATTTGAATGCATACTTCATCTTCTTATTGACGAGTAGCCTTTGAGAATAATCTATCTCATTTTCCTTATCGATTTGAAGGATTAGATCTATTCTGAAACAAATTGCATTATTCTTGACTCACCTTCCAAAAGTTTTTGTGACAACAAATTTGTCAGAATCGTTTAAACAACCAATAAACTCGCCATTGAAAAATTATCGTGATAAATGAAACAAATGTAAAATTAAAACACTTCAAAAAGATCACAAATATGGTCAATATTTGAATTTCAAGAAAAGTCAATCACTTTCGCGTTATTTCTGACCATATTTATTAATTACTAGTTTTTTCATAAACAATCTGGAGGGTGAACTGAGTTAACCAAAATTTGAGCTTCCGCTTTAACAGCTGATTTGCGAAAAATAATCCTAACAAAATTCCTGACTTGGATAGTCCCTCAACATTATTAGTTTCGGCAGTAATGCGGCATACTTAGTTAGAGCCATTAGTACAAGTATACATATGAATTTATATAGAGGTTCACGAATTACAAAGTCTAATGCCCTCGAATCGAGAAGTATGAATGTAAAGAGAAATGAGTCCTAATGAGTTGGCTAGGCAATGAACTTTTGATAGATTTTTCGCGAGCATTTTAAAGGATAAATAAGCAAGGCATTCAAATCCTGAGAAATTGATCGAACATGGCAATATACACAGGAATGTTTCTACATGCTATGCAAGAAAGTCGATTTTGCTTTGATTAAATCAGTATTCGTTTCCATTTGTCTAGTATGGCACCAGCAAGGTTCTCAAAAGTAGATTATTGTAGCGGGAGTCTCATCTCATTCCGAAATTCATGCTGTTTCTGGTACTGAACTCAAAAAGAAAGGGAGCTACCCCAATGAGAGTAGTTTTGGCAAAAAAACCCCGTTTTATAATTCAAAGCTTTGTTTCTTAGGCAGCGAATGCTCCTTTACATTCTTTAATAAAATTTAAAATCGGAAGTTACTTCGGAACACTTTAATCAACGAAAGCTTCTCAAAATATTAACTTTTTTGCGATAATGAATAATTAATTATTCCGATATTAATCTTAGTAGCCAACATTTTGGACGCGAAATTCTGAACGGTCACTGGGGATAGCTGTGCCGTTAGTAAGATAAATTCTTAACTTAATACCTCTAGGATACATTTGGCACACAACATATGCAAGCAAAGCCCATATAGATGAGTTTGCACCCAAAATTTCCAGTCAGTTAGTTAATTCTTCTCAAATTTAGTTAAATCCAAAGAATTATTTAACTTTTTATTTTTCAGTTTTGAATTCTCTGGTAATTCGGTGTTAAATAAATTACATTCCTTCAAAAATAAAATCTGAAAATGAATCTCGAATAATAATAAACATGCGATGAGGAATTGTATTATTTCAGAGAACGATTTTTTCAAACAAATAAAACACCAGTTATCAATTATAAAAAACCTTAGCGCTTACGCTCATTACCTTGCTTATGAAAGAGTATAGTACATTCGTACGCTTTGCCATTAAATTCAACCAAGCAACTTCTGACTCTGTGACTCGAATTAATGGCTTCACTGATAAAGCCATTTTGTTATTATATCATCTGCAGAGACTCGCAGTGATTTTGGTTTCTTGTACTCTGAGCATCATTCCTCAAGCGAAACTATATGGAGCTCTTGGTCACATCTTGAGAGTATTTCAGCTTGATTTTTGGACAGAAATAACTCCAATTACCCACGAAGTGTTTGTTGTATTCTTCTTTGCAATTCTGATCCTAGAGATTGC
>ENA-UOUE01001610-UOUE01001610.1-compost-metagenome-genome-assembly--contig:-NODE-1610-length-13561-cov-24.575274_pt1 | contig 13561 bp, 6 predicted proteins | sample MGYA00238146_ERZ747223 | MGnify/ENA primary metagenome ERZ747223 (study PRJEB28781, sample SAMN06268865) | compost metagenome | isolation source: single cell | place: USA: California, Emeryville, Joint... | reverse complement strand
CTTAAGATTTTTTGCTTATGAAAAGTAGAGCATTGATAAACAAGGAAGATAAATCTCATAATACATAAAAATGCCATGATTTTTCGAGTATGCTATTCATCACTAATTCTAAAATTAATGCGTGAGCTGTGTCATCGATTTTTTGGATGTTATTTTCTGCATCTTCTTCAGTTTATTTACTATTTCAGTGAGAAGAACAGCATCGTTTTTCGTCTCCAACAGACTCTCCTGATACTTTGAAGGAATTGGTCCTGATATATTCATCAGGAATGAAACAGCCTCATACGCCAAGTTTATCACTGTCCTTCTATTTCGACAAATAGTTATTAGTCCTACCGTACCACCTTGTATAGAATCCATTAAGACAAAGGTCGTCCCTTTCTTATTTTCTAAATCATAGGAGATACTATGCTTGCGACAAAGCTGAAAGAACAGTTTATCGTCGAGTTGCGATAGTCCAGGGTGATGCAAGAATGGAAAATACATGAAAGCTCGTTTTTCTCTGTCCTCCTCTGAGTGTATTTTTTTCTCTGACAATGCATCTTTATCAGAGCTTTTTTTCCGAATTGGCCCATCTCTATGAGTTTCGCTGGGTAGAGCTATGGTATATTTTCCTGTGTTTTGATCGAGGGTGCCTTGAATCAAGAAATCAAAGAGTCCAATGACTGAGGTGATAGGGGTCATGGAGCAGTTTAGGTCCACAGCCCAATATTTGATAGATTTTTTTCTTTTCTCTTTGTCTTCAAGGATTATTGAATTCAATCGATTCTCTTGAAAAGCTATCAAATCAACACTACAATAGCCAATTATCCCTTTTTCGTAGAGCGCTCTGCCTACAGTGTTGCATAGTGCCTGTAAATCGAGCCCAGGCGCAGATTTTTGAGGGAAAAGGTATCCACTTGTGACATTATCCATCGCGGTGACTTTGTCGTATGAACCTAACACTTTCACACTACCATTTGGCGCGAGAAAGAAAGAAACTCCGAACCCGTGAACTTCCGACGAAGGTGCATTTGGAGCAGCTTCGATCACTCCACCTCTTTCTTTAAAAGCTCGAACAAACTCATAATAATTCCGATAAAGCCCTCTTTGAGCAATCTTCAATTTATGCGGCAGTAAGGCTAGGAGAGCATCTTTTATCGTTTCGTGATTTTGCTCTGCAATTTCCTGAACTCCTTTCCTAACGTCAACTAACTGCTTGATTGACTCAAGGTTCAACCAAGCCAGCCCGCGTCCTTCAAATTCGTTGTCAATCTTGATAAACCATGTGCTTACTGTCGGGTTGGCAGCGATGGTCTGCACAAATTTGTCGATGAAAGTCTTTTCATCTCTAAACCCGGTCACATAGACAGGAGTTGGTATATTGCACTCTTCGAATATTTTCTTCGAACTGGATTTCTTTGAAAACTCATTAGAAACGATATCATTTCCTGAAAGCAAAGGTATCCCAAGTCTCCAAGCCAACTGAACATCATCAATGGAGGGGATACTCGGCACTAAATAGGCTCTTTTGCCCTTAATATAATCATGTACGGAATGCAGCGCCTTCGGTGAATAGAGAAGTGTTCGCGAGAGCGAAAAATGCTTGGGGAACAAGTCCTGGTTCTCTGGCGTCACCGTTGAGAATCTCTCTTTGAAATCAGTAACTCCACAGAGCTCAAGGACTTTCGAATAGTAAATGATCAGATCGCTAGGAAGGGTATAGGGCGTAACGTAGATTATATGCACAGCAGGGTCTCTGAGTGCAAACAAGCGGGTGATTTGAACGTTTTGTCTCTGCGAAAATTTGCTCATTGTGGTTCGTTGAAACTCGTCATAGTTAAGCCCACAGAGGTGGATTTCGATTCGAGGTCCATTGGAAACCAGAGCCCATTCTTTTTTCAATTGTTCAGTTAGCTCATCGCATTCCTTTCGGTAACGATCTTTCTTAAGCTTAATCTCTTGGACTGTCCTTCGATGCTTTAAAAAGATTCTCGCACAGTTTTGAACTCTCAAGAGCCTCTTGAAAAAATTGTTGGATTTCTTGTACTTCTTTCGAGCCGAGTGCATCCTCCAAACAGACTGGATTTTTATTGCCGCAAGCGTATCTCTGTTCGAACCGTAATATTTCATGTGGGGATGATTGATGAATCTTTCAATTTCTCTTTTATTCACAATACAATTCAGAAGCTCCTGCAGAGCAGGCTTCCTTGCGCTTTCGATTGAGAGATCTGCAAGTTTCTGCCCACTGACATAAGCTATTTTCACATCATGCAATCCTAACAACCGCTCGAGGTGAAGGAGGACAGATTCTATCTGTTCCCATATCCCGAAATAATTTAATTTAAAAGCACTGAACTCGGGAGCCTCTCTTACAGTCTTCCCTCTTCGAATCACGAAATGATATCCAGAATTAGTATCAACAATCTCTTTGGAAAGTGTAGAAACGCGGTCGGTTTGAGCTCCGTCTGGAATTCGGTGCTTGTTTTTCGCATTTAAGTGATGATTATGATCCTGTGTTTCAGTTTGAGTATGCCGTTTTGTTGCAAACAGACGAGAAGTGCTTGCTTCTGTACGTCGGGTGCTTTTTATTTTTGAAAGGAAATCTCCGTGAGACGTTACCGTTGTAATAAACGGCGACTTCGCCATCTGAGTTGAAGAATTGACGGCTTCTCTTGGCGTGTTGTAGATCACTGCTTTTTTGAATACCATTCCAGTTCCAAGGCGCTCTAAAGGCAGGGTCAAATCGAAGTCTTTTGGAACGAGACCTCTATTAACCAGCGACATCATTCCGTAGTCAACGTCTCTGTCAGTTAAAGGAGGAACCGCGTAAGGGTTGTCTCTTATCGCCTTGGGAATTGTTCCTATAGGTTTAGTGTGCTTTGCTGTCATAATGCTTTTCCTAGAGAGCGAAGACTGTCTTGAATTTGAGCTATTAATGCTTGAACTCCGCTCTGGATTTGTATTGATTGGCTTGATATTGTATTTATTTCGGAGAAGATCTTGAGTGTACCTGCTGTTTGGGTTGTTGATGATTGCCTGCGAATAAAAACCTTTGCTGGAACCTGCAAAATTGCTGAATGTTCTCTGAGCATTAGTTATCATGAATTCTTTGGTAGATTGTGAACGAGGGATCTTTGGAAGAGCAACCATGTTATCCGTTTGGATCGTTGGCTGTCGATTAATTGTATTCTCGGAGCTCAAAAGAGATTTTTGCAAGACTTTGCCAAACTTTTGGTCAGTTTCAGCCTCGAGTTTGTTTAATTTTTGATGCAGGTCCGAATAGATGCGCTGCCGTTCGCCTTCTGTAGCATTTCCTATCGGAGCATAATGTGATTCGAATGCTAACTTCAAGTTTCTTATCTCCTCGTGAGTAGAAAGTAATATCTGTTGGATCTCCGAATGCTGTTTCTGCATACTTTAAAAGGAAAAAAATGATTGAAACAGTTTTTTTATTTTGTTTGAAGTTTGTTTCGATAATTTCTGCCGATAATAGCTCTACTTTTTATATTCAATGTGGATCTCTTGTGCCAACGCTTTTACAACTTAATCATTCTACAAATACTTCAGATATACTTTCTCATAAGGGACTTATCATCATTGCTGTAAAGGTTACAGGCAACTTCCAGCAAAGATAGTATTCAATACCCTTGAATTTTGTAAAACAGGTAAGAATCCATTTAGATCTCTCCAGGGCTCAGTGCTGATCTGAAATTATTAAGTAAATTTTGAGTGAATTTGTCTCGACATACTCATATTCAGAGAAATAGTGATTCTCACCAAAAATACATGAAAAATACTTGCGATAATAAATAATCCAAAGAATAAAAATAACAATTGAGGGAGCTTTCGATGAAAACTGCTAGCATAGACAGCTTTATTTTCAACTTCGGTGGCATCAAAATTCCTGGCAGTCAAGTCTTTTTACTCAGAAAAAATGTGATTGGGCTGGTCAATCTGAAACCCCTCACAGATGGACATGTACTCGTCTGCTCAAGAAGAGAAGTGACTCGAATGAAGTTTTTGAATGAGGCTGAGACGCTAGATCTTTGGTATAGTGCTATGGAAGTGCAGAAAACAATGGAAGATATATACAAGGTACTTGAATTCTAGCAAAGGGCATGCTAATTTCTCATTTTCAGAAAACATTCACATGTGTTGTCCAAGATGGGCCTGATGCTGGTACGAACTATCATTTAGAAGCAGAAATCTTACGATAATTTGTAGGGCAAACTGTCAAGCATCTTCACATACACGTTCTGCCTTTTGCAGAAGATGAAAGTGAATTTATTAAAGCATCTGAAGGTGAGAATTTTTGTATGATAAGAAACCAAACCTAATAATTTTCCTTAGAGAGGAAGCCGAGAGACCCTGAGACAATGTACAAAGAAGCTGCGGAGTACCGCAAATATTTTGAACAAAATAATGTGGCAGATGTTATGCGATGGTAACTGAGCACAAAGGCAATGTTTTTAAACGCTAGAAAATTAAATTCATTGGTAACTGGAAGATGGCGTTGACTCACTCAACGAAGTACCTAATGCGACTGAGGAATCTTGGATATGGCTTAGTTGAGATCTTCAAATTGAAAATTTCTGTTCTGCAAATTTCTATAGATTGTTTCTCAATATTTTCACCTATTTCTTTTCAACTAGTACACCTTCAACTGCATATTTTGGAAACATGGCACAAAATACTTCAACTATGAAAGTTAGAAGTTCTAACAATGAGATTAGTCTTAAGTTGACTAGAGCCGAGTACATTCTAAACATGATTATATGAAGAAGCTATTCGGTTTCAATATATAAGAAATATTTAACTTGAATGAATAACCGTCAACTTTCTTATTGTAAAGAACCGAAAAGTGATAAGGGAAAATGAACTAATATCGAAGAAAAATGACTACCAATATCGTGGTGTGACGCTGTGTGGCTCCAGGTTTTGCTCGAATTTGAGAGCTTAATCGTTCTGCAAAATACTTTCAGGGATATGCTATCTAATAAAGCACTTATAATCACTTTTGTAATTCTGATAGGGAACCTCTTGCAATATAGTATTCATTATCCCTTGAATTTTGTAACAAATAGCTAAGCTTTCATTCAAATTCCTCTGTCAATTCCGAGATTCTACAATGATTTTCTAAATTTTGAATTGAATTCGTCTTGACTTGCCCATATTCAGAGAAATAGTGATTCACAAAAAATACATTAAAAATATCTGTGATTAAAATAACTCAAGGAATCAAATAGCAATTGAAAGAGTTTACATGAAAACTGCAGGCATCGACAACTTTGTTTTCAACTTCGGAGGCATCAAGGTGCCAGGTGGTCAAGTCTTTTTGCTCAGAAAAAATGTTGTTGGCATAGTTAATCTTAAACCCTATGATGATGGACATGTGCTTGTCTGTTCAAGAAGAGAAGTGACTCGAATGAAGTTTTTGAATGAGGCTGAGACGCTAGATCTTTGGTATAGTGCCATGGAAGTTCAGAAAACAATGGAAGATATATACAAGGTACTTGAATTCTAACAAACGGCATGCCAATTTCTTACTTTGAAAATTTTTACAGAAAACATTCACATGTGTTGTCCAAGATGGTCCTGATGCTGGTACTTACTATCATTTGGAAGCAGAACTCTTACGCTAGTTTGTAGGGCAAACTGTCAAGCATCTTCACATACATGTTCTCCCACGTGACGAAAAAAAAGGTGATATCAAAGCATCTGATGGTGAATATATCAAAGCATCTGAAGGTGAGAGAATGCACTATCATAAGAAATTAGATTAAAAAAATGTTCCATAGAGGGTAAGCCGAGAGATGCTGAGACCATGTTCAAAGAAGCTGCAGAGTATCGCAAATATTTTGAACAAAATAATGTTGCAGATGTCATGCGATGGTAACTGAGCACAAAGGGAATGTTTTAAACGCCAGAAAATTGAATTCATCGGTAATGCCGAGATCACTGTTCACTCCCTCAATATGAATAGATGCTTTTCAAACTAGTTCGATTTTAGCGATTGAAGAATCCATAACGACTGAAGAACCTTGGATATGACAGAATTGAGATTGTTCCTTTTGAAAATTTATGTTCTGCAAGTTTATATAAATTGTTTCCAAAAGATTTTTACCTCTTCTTCGACGAGTAGGCTATCCAATGCATATTTTGTAAACATGACAGCCACAAAATACGTGTAATCCTCAACAGCTTTAGAAGTTCTCACAATGGGATTAGTCTTAGGTTAACTTGAGCCGAAGATAATATCAACATGATTTTGTGAAGATGCTATCCGATTTTCGAATCCATATTTAATAAGTAGCATTTAACTTGAATGGATAATTGCCAAATTTCTTATGTAATATTATGCAATAGAAATCGAATGCAACAATTTTGAGAAAAATGACATATTTACAAATTATAACTGACTTGGAAACAGCTCAATGTGTTGTTGCTATGATCTCTAATCATGATTTTGCAATTATACGTCCCCTAAAATCGCAATCAAATCAGACATTTTTTTGATAGCAAGAACATATACCGAAGATAAATGACTGCCAACTTCCAAGATGTGTCTGAAAGTATATCCTTTGCCTTTGTGGTATGATGCGGTGTGGTTCCGGGTTTTGTTTGAAATTTGAACACCATTTTGAGTCAATATTTCAAGTACCGTGGTGGCATTCGCATCTGCTGATGGCACTCCAGTCTATTCAAAACAATTAACGTTTGGCAGGATGCAATGTTACAGTATCAAGGACAGAATTCTTTCCTTTTGCTGGTTGTCCATTCATGTATAGAGAGTCGACAGAAAGGATAAAATTGTCCACGCAATAAGAATATGGGTAAGGATCGTCACCTCCCAAAACTATATCGGTGTCCAACAAGTACTCGTTGTGCTGCGAGTTGGTAGATACGAAAGCAACGGCGAGCACGAGAAGGGATAACAAAATCGATGAAGTCATTTCTCTCTATAAACTTATTCTGATTTGGTTTATCACTTAATGAGAAATTAATCCTTAATGATCTGATCAATCCTCAACTTCCTAAATTTAATTTAAGTTTATCAGAATCATCTTTGTATAGTGAATTAGAAGCTTCAATAATTTGCAAATAAGGATTCTGAAACAATAGAAGGAACGAATGTCATTGGAAACTACTACTGACACGAAAGAAATCAAAGGATGACTTACTAATTTAAAAGGAAAGCTTTCTCTTTTACTTCTAAATCATGTCTGCAAAATCTTAATTTCATAGGAAATTCTTCCTTTCTTCGATAAGAATAGAAACTACAATAGTAAAACTACTGATGAGCTGCTGTAGCGATAAATGTCCTTTTCTCCGCGAAAGGTAGAGAGTTTGAAAAAAAATATTGATGCCATTTAAAAGCAACAACAACATTGTATCGCAAAGACTAATACTCGAAAAATAAACAATTGAAGGATGCAATAGACAGACATTTCCTTCATAACTTAAATTAATATTATTCAATTTTCTTCTCTTCTTCGTCTCCGATTTGATGAGCTGATCGCTGATTTGCTCGGGCGCTCGGATTTTCACCTTGACTTTGCGCTGACTGAGAGATTTGAGATTGAGATTCTTGTACTTGCCTCACAGGTCTTTTGCTTCTGTACTTTTCTCCATATAAAAACGCCAACCCCAACAGCAGAGCAATAACAGGAAACCCAACCATCACAGACCAATAAGCAGCATGATTGCCTCTTGCCTTTGTTGCCACGTCGTTTTCTTGATAATACGATGCGCTTGGTATAAGCATGACTAGATTGAGCAGGTTTTTCGGCCATAAATACAACCCACAAACGAATCCGAAACTTCGAAGGTCATATTGAGCAATATGAGGTAAATACACTGAGAATAGATATGGGTTGATCAATAGACTTCCAATGAATAATGAGATAGAAATAATATCAGTGGCCTCTGTATTGATAGGGTTGATTAAAGAAGAGAGTAGCAATAGTCCTCCACTTGCAATCATCAAGTATTCAATCTTTCTTTTCCCTAACCTCATGCGAGCCAGGAGCAAGTAGCTGAAAACCAGCACTGTACTAGGAATAATACCGGCTTGTATATTTGAGAAAAAACCGAGTATGTTTGTATAAGTCTCATGTATTTTATTAGCAACTGTCCTGCTCGCGAACTCATACAGACAATAACCGATTAGTCCCGCAACTACGTAAACGCTTAGAGAGCGCCAAACTCGCAAAACACTTGGCGAGTCACTCTCATTTAAATTTGAGATCTTATTGTTCAGATGAGTATGCGTCTCAAGCTCTTCTTCGGTAGTTAGGTCGTTGTTTGCTTCACTTAATAGAGAGACTCCCATCCCCGAAAAACTATTGGTAACGAAACCTCCAACTTGGTAAATTTCTTTGTTCGCTTTTGCAAATTCTGCTCTAACCGTGAAAATCGCAGCTATCAAGCCTATGACGGCAAACACACATCCAAATATGATAGAAAATTTGCTGCTCGCCGTCACAATTGGGATTAAAACGAAAATCATATCAACAATATTGGAGTAGAGAACCAACGCACTGTATCCAGATGTATCCTTGGTTTTATTGGGTAGTGAGAGTTTTTTAGGAATAAAGGTGTTTGCTATGAATACCCATTTCGCGATGGTCAGAGATTGCGCAGCCAGAGTAATCAAAAAGAAACCAAAGCTCAAAATCCAATGGTTCGTTCTCCACCATCCGACTGAAAAGACTGCTTGTCCAAGCACCAAAATGATGTTGAGAGGGATGAGAAGATGGATAACTCCGACGTAGTCAATGATGTATCCGACGATCAGCGGTGTGACAAAGATGAAATTGAATAGGAACTGAACAGCTGCAAGGAGATCTTCATAGTCTTCAGAAAATCGAGAATCGAAGAAAAAGTAGGGGATTTGGAGGCAGTAGTAACTGCTTGCCGAGAGTAATAATGTCAATGCATATTTCGATTTCAAGGTTATTTTCATTTTTCTCTCTCCCACTTGTTTTGGTTCCAAAGATTTATTTAACTTAATAGAAAAAAATATATATGTGATATTCTAAAATTCAGAAGGAGATCATCACATGGCGTGATCTTTCAAATTAGCATGTAAAATAACAAATATGCTGCTAGAAACAGGATAAGCAATAATGTTGAATTAAGAAGGAACAAGTTGTATATTATAGATATTTCTCAAATCTTTTTGGGAGGGCATGCTTTGGATCTGGAAGAGTGTCTGACTGACGAGGGTTGTCAGAGGCGTTAGTAGTAGCAATTCCTAAGTGTAACAATAGAGCTCTTTCAGGGCAAAATGTTCTATGTCTAGACAAATAGTTTGAATGAGAAGAGAGAATGGGGTTCAACAAACATACCCATAATATTTCTCTTGGATATCTTGTCTAACGGCTTGATTCAAAGGTTTGTCTCCTTTTAACTTGGAATTAATTTGTGGATAATTCTCCTTTTGCGAAGTAACTTGCTTTTTTGGAACGTACTTGGGTCTTGAAAATGAATATTATGAGACTGAGATTGCAATGAAAGAGATTTTACGCGGCTTTTTTCGCATTCTTTTGCAAATCAGTTTGAACTTGCTTTCTCGCGCGATTCACAGTTTTACTTTAATAGGGTCACTTAAACAATTATTTAGTACGGATTTCAAACCTGATCTCAGCATTCCCTGCAGCTCTAGCGTAATTCGAATCGCTTTTAACAACAGAGCGTTTTCTGGGCTCTGGTTTAGGTGCATCGAATTTTTTATCGTCAACCTTATCGCTTCTTAAGCTTGGTCCTTGAAGCCTGTTCTCGATTTCAGCTGTCATCTGCTTGTTGGATCTTTGCGCTCTAATTGTTGGGTATTTTTGGGTTCCAGTGCCTTCACGATCAGGAAGATATTGCTCGTAATCTTCTTCATTGATAGGCACATCGGGATCTTTAGGTTTGTCGCACCTCAGAATCTCAAGTTCTTGTTTAATTCGCCTATTCTCTTCTCTAAAACGGATTAATAACAGACAAGGGGAAAACTGTTTTACTTCAATTTGTCAATCTCATTCTCATAAATACCCTCGATAAGATCCTTTTTCTTCTTGGCGGAAGCTCCAAATGTTTCATAGTTGGCATCTCCAGGAGAATCTGTGGTATGTTGGTAAAACTCTCTTCTGTTTAATTCAATTCGATCATTTTCTTGTCTCAATTGAGCTTCCTTCTTTTTAAATGCGTCTTGAAAACCGACTGAGCGACCTGTCTTCTTTTTCCCTGAAGAACCTTTGTATCCTTCTTCTGCCTCTTCTTCTTCGTTTTCTTCCTCCTCTTCCTCATCTTCCTCTTCGTCCTCCCCTTCTTCCTCCTCTTCTTCCTCAATTTCTTGTTCTTCTTCCTCTTCTTCTTCATCTTCGTCAGCTTTTCTTTTATATTTAGCTGTAGCTTCTTCTTTTTGAGGAGAGTGTCGGCCTAACTTTCCTCTTATCAAGTCTCTGTTTCTTGTATAAAGATCTTCGTCCTCGTCTCTTTGCTTGATTTGGGAGTCCAATTGTCTTTCAAGTCGATTCATTTTCTCTTCGAGCGCGAGGAAGCTGCTCCCTAAATTTTTCATTGAAGCGCCTGACTTTGTCAATGTATTGGTAGATTGGCTCGCTTGGAGGTCATCAGCTCCTTCCCTGGCTTTATCATCAGCTCGCTTGTTCAGATAACTCATCATTTCTTCTTCTCGTCTTTGCTGTTGCTTTCGGATAATTTCTCTTTCTACGGTGTCCAGATTTTGTCCACCAATACCAATATGTGAAGGGCTTTGGGTATTACTTAGACTCAACTCCATTTCTCTTTCTCTCTGAACTCGCTTGATTTGCTCCCTCTCCCATTCAGAAAGGGATTTATCAAACTCTTCGAGCTGAGCTCGCTTCTGTTTATTATCTTTAGCCTTTAACTTCTCAATTGCAGAACGTAGCTCATTAATTTCACGGCGATAGAAATTATTGCTTTCTAATTCATATCCAATTCTTTCTTCTTGCCGACTGTTGGCTCTCTCGATTTCACGCTCAATCCCCTGTCGCCTCTCTTCGATTAATCGCGACTCATCTTTTCTCGATCTTCTCCAGTCATCGTAATCATCGTCTTGACTTCCAGCGAGTCTTCTTCTAATGCCTTGGTTCGTGAGTGGTCCACCACTGCCATGCTTTTCTTCTTCTTCCTCCTCATCATCCTCTTCTAAGAATTAGAATGCGTTGAGACTTTAATAATTATTGTATCATTTACTCCAAGGAGATCGTCTTGTACCTTCAGAAGGACTGAGTTCAAGTGTTTGGGCTGTCCTGTGAAACATTTTTAACAACTTAATTTTCAAATTTGAAGGTTAACTATGAAAAATTATTTTTTCGAAGGCTTAAAAAATAAAATTTTCGTGATGTTTACATAACAAGCAAATGACAAGGAATCGAAAAGCAATAGTTACCATGATGAAATATTTTCATTTCGGAGGTTGCGATTAGGGTAGCTTAAGGACGATGCTGTTCTAAATATAATGCTTATATATTCTTCTTTCACTGCAACAATATTTTGGGATATCTTTACGAGGTTGAGTCTCAATAATCATCTGAGTTCTCCACTTAATAAAAATATCATTTTAAGAGTGGTAAATGTTGTTGCTTCTTTCACAATGTAACTTCGCTACCCAGAAAAATGTTGATGACGCAAGTTCTATATGAGTGTTCATGTCTGCATTTTTCTCTCTCTAATCAATGCATTAAAACTCAAGCATTTAAACCTTTAATCAAGAGTACTCATCCAACTGCAATGAGAAAAAAATTAGTGTTTTTACTTCTCCTTGCGTGTGCTAACGTGTCACAAGTGGAATCAGCTACCTGTGAGCCTTCGCCCTTGCCAGCAAAGAACGCTTACTATGTTTTTACCGACATTGCTCAAACAGACTTGTATTCATTGAATATCGCTTCTCTCATCTTCAATAATACCATTTGATTCTCCATAGTGACTACAACTCGACAGTAACTCTCAAAGAAATGGAAGGAACAATATATTTCAACTTCTGCTACAAAACGACTTTTCGATGCCCATGGGAGACAAATTCTTCTAGCTACATCTACCTCTCTAACCCGGAAAAGAATCTCTGCTTTCCCATGACAACATTAAGAGGAGATAATTATTCATTTATAAGTGACTGCCCTACTCTAACCCTTCAGCATTAATGGTTTTCTAATGTAATAGACGTTAACGATCCATCAGCTGGTATTATCATTAAGTATCAGCCATCAACAAATTTCAGCAGTTATTTCAACCTCTCAGGCTATTCAATCCAAGTCTATGTTTACTGCAATAAGGGCATGAACGTAACTGACGGGCCTCCACTGAATTATGATGGAATAGCAGAAGGTAAAAATGCCAATCTCACGCTGAAGGTCGATTCTCCCGATGGTAAATACTGCTTCAAATGCTGTATCATAACATGGTTTTTCAGGCTGTCCGTATACGCAATCAGACCCCATTTGGAGCTTTGTAGCCAAGCTGAGTTTTGCGTTCTTCACGTTGCTTGTTAGCATGGGAACCATCACGGCATTCTTCGGAGGGAAAATGATAAAAGCGCTGTTTATATTTTCCATCGCCTTTGCCATTTTCTGGGCCGCAATGGTAATGTCATTCGAGTGAGCATCATATAATGCAGGAATGAATATCTTAGTTGGTGCTTTTTATCTTCGTGAAAGTCAACGACGTGAAGAGCTACATCGAAATAATCATTTTCATCGTCAGTTTGGGCTCGGCTGGTTTAGCAACTTTCTTTTTGACAAGATACAAGCGCGTTGGAGCAATCTCAGTGGGTAAACCTAGCAGATTAAATTGCATTTATTTTTCTTGTCAATATATAGGAATGTGGACAGCTCTTATCTTGGCAATGCAGTTTTATTTAGCTGTGATTACACAAATTGTTGTGACTCCGACTTCGGTAACCATTGGACTAAATTCATTTCTGAGCTTCCTACTACAGATTAGTCTTGTCATGATTTTGGTCATTAGTGGGATCGCGGGCGCATATCTCGGCTACCATTACCATGATTCTAAGTACAAATCACTCTATTTGAAACCCTAATTCCTAACATTTTCACTCTTTTCAAGGATATTTTACATATTTTGCTCAGCTTTATTGGGCTCGTACTTAGCAATCAGAGGAGTCGCTGTTTATCTTGGTAACAAAACGCTCTTCCCTTTAATCTGACGAGCTTAACTGATAAAAGGCGGTTATCCTAACGTGTTCGAGTTCAATCGAAAGCATTTCATTGAAAATGAAAAAGTATGTCGAACCTGAACTACCATCATTTAACTGTATCCCATTTAGATTGGATGGCAATTTTATTTATATCTTACTGTGCAACTGATCATGAATATTTTCGCTTTCTATCTTCAATGGTCAGTGCTCAGGGAAGAAGAGCAAGACGAAGAAAATTTCATGGTTGACGATAAATATTATAGAGTTGAGAAAGGCAGCAGACAATCCTTTGGCATCTCATTACCTGGACAGAAGAAAGAATCTATGAAGCTTGACGCTGAAACCGATAAGTTACTTATTGACTCTGAGCATTCAGCAAGAATGTCACCCCTC
>ENA-UOUE01001609-UOUE01001609.1-compost-metagenome-genome-assembly--contig:-NODE-1609-length-13569-cov-7.478061_pt1 | contig 13569 bp, 2 predicted proteins | sample MGYA00238146_ERZ747223 | MGnify/ENA primary metagenome ERZ747223 (study PRJEB28781, sample SAMN06268865) | compost metagenome | isolation source: single cell | place: USA: California, Emeryville, Joint... | reverse complement strand
TCTTGCCAGAGTTTTATAAATCCTTCGATCAACCTATAATCCGTTAATTAAAATTATCAGCCAGAATTTCCTTGATTGTGAATGAAATAAAACCAGTTAACCGAATTAATTGATCAAGTGGATCTAACAGTCAGAAAACACTCTTTTTACCAAATTTAGATCTTTTCTTAATCCAGTCAGGATAAAAAGAGCCTGATACCTGCTTAAGCACTCAAAGCTGAGGATAGAGCTGAAATCAAGAGATAAACGATTAATTTTCGTCTCGTTTTGAAGCTCTGAATCATTTAGCAGGCATTAACTGCCTCGAATTTAATTAAAATGGGCTGTTTTTTAAATTTTTCTACATAAAGCAGCAACTTCAAAACTGTAGATGTACTTAATGACAACCTTCTTATTTACTTCACTGTGAGTGTTACCACATCATGGTCTCCTCAGTTCCCAAAAGTAAGGTTCAGAGCTCGATTTTCTGACAGCATCATATTCTAAATAGAATTATTTCTGCTTGATTAAGGAGAATTATTTTAAAAACAATTGAAAAGCGTAGAAGGAAATAAAACAATTAAAAGCTTATTTCTCAGAGTTCGATTAGATAATCAATTAATCGAGCGATTGAATCGAATTGCAAAACTGCAAATCAATATTGATTAAGAAAAAAATTCATCTAATTACAGCCATTTGTTTTTGTTAAATACCTTAATTATTTAACGAAGGTAAGTGCTCGATTCAATTTTGGGCTGATGAAGTAGGACGAAGGACCTTAACGCGATCAGGCGTATTCAGTTTTCCAGCCCAATTTATTCACTTTTCTGATAAGAAGCAGTTGAAATTAATGGAGTCCTTAGGATTTGAATAAAATACCCGACCTTTCCAAACTATAATCTCTGCTGATAATTCTATTATAAAAAAAGTCTTCAATATATAAGGAAGGCAAGCGAAAGTTTTATAATCCAAGTACAAATTGAAAGAAATTAAGAAATGAAAAATCAAACTTTTCGGGAGAGGCAAAAAGAAGCCAAAGATCAAACTTTTCAGGAGAGGCAAAAAGAAGCCAAAAGTCTTTTTAAAATGAGCCACGATTATCTCGGAACACATGTCCACAATGCTTGGATAACATCAGTGGCAGTGACAAGTGACAACAAGTATATCATTTCCGGATCATATGACGAAACAATTGGGATATGGAGTATTGAAGACAAGACACTTATTCATCGATTTGAAGCAGCACATTCTGATTGTATAACATCAGTGGCAGTGACAAGTGACAACAAGTATATCATCTCCGGATCTAATGACAAGACAATTGGAATATGGAGTATTGAAGACAAGAAACCTATTCATCGATTCCAAGAAGCACATTCTGGAGGGATAACATCAGTGGCAGTGACAAGTGACAACAAGTATATCATTTCCGGATCTAATGACAAGGCAATTGGAATATGGAGTATTGAGGGCAAGACATCTATTCATCGATTCGAAGAAACACATTCTGATTGGATAACATCAGTGGCAGTGACAAGTGACAACAAGTATATCATCTCCGGATCTAATGACAAGACAATTGGGATATGGAGTATTGAAGGCAAGAAGACACTTATTCATCGATTCGAAGAAGCACATTCTAATGAAATAACATCAGTAGGAGTGACAAGTGACAACAAGTATATCATTTCGGGATCTAGAGACAAGACAATTGGAATATGGAGTATTGAGGGCAAGACATCTATTCATCGATTCGAAGAAACACATTCTGATTGGATAACATCAGTGGCAGTAACAAGTGACAACAAGTATATCATCTCCGGATCTAATGACAAGACAATTGGGATATGGAGTATTGAAGGCGAGACACTTATTCATCGACTCGAAAAAGCACATTTTCATTATATACAATCAGTGGCAGTGACAAGTGACAACAAGTATATAATTTCCGGATCAGATGACAAGACAATTGGGATATGGAATATTGAAGACAAGAAACTTATTCATCGATTCGAAGGGGCACATTTCGATAAAATAAAGTCAGTGGTCGTGACAAGTGACAACAAGTATATCATTTCGGGTTCCTATGATAAGACGATTGGAGTATGGAGGGTTTCAGATAAGACACTTTTTCATCGATTCGAAGAAGCACATTCTGGAGGGATAACATCAGTGGCAGTGACAAGTGACAACAAATATATCATTTCCGGATCAGATGACAATACAATTGGGATATGGAGTATTGAAGACAAGAAACGTATTCATCGATTCGAAGAAGCACATTCTTTTTTTATAACATCAGTGGCAGTGACAAGTGACAACAAGTATATCATTTCCGGATCTAGAGACAAGACAATTGGAATATGGAGTATTGAAGACAAGAAACTTATTCATCGATTCGAAGGGGTAGATTCTCGAGAGATAACATCAGTGGCAGTAACAAGTGATAACAAGTTTATCATCTCCGGATCAGATGACAGCACAATAGGAATATGGAGTATTGCATACAGGACACTGTTTCATATATTCGAACAAGCACATTCTGACAAAATAACATCAGTGGCAGTGACAGGTGACAACAAGTATATCATTTCTGGATCTGAAGACAAGACTATTGGAGTGTGGAGTATTTCAGGGAAGACACTTTTTCATCGATTCGAAGAAGCACATTCTCGAGGGATAACATCAGTGGCAGTGACAAGCGACAGCAACTATATCATCTCTGGATCATGGGACAGAAGAATTGGAGTATGGAGTATTGCAGAAAAACAACTTTTTCATCAATTCGAAGAAGCACATTCTGGGATATTATCAGTGGCAGTGACAAGTGACAACAAGTATATCATTTCCGGATCTGAAGACAGTATAATTGGAAGATGGAGTAATTCAGTCAATGCACTTTTTCATCGATTCGAGAGACCTCATACCCATTATATAGCATCAGTGGCAGTGACAAGGGACAACAAGTATATCATTTCCGGATCTGCAGACAATACAATTGGAATATGGAGTATTTCAGATAAGAGACTTTTTCATCGATTCTATAGAGCACATTCTGGTTGGATAACATCAGTGGTAGTGACAAGTGACAACAATTATATCATTTCCGGATCTGCAGACAATACAATGGGAATATGGAGTATTTCAGACAAGAAATTTATTCATCGATTCCAAGAAGCACATTCTGGAGGGATAAGATCAGTGGCAGTGACAAGTGACAACAAGTATATCATTTCCGGATCTGAAGACAAGACAATTGGGATATGGAGTATTTCAGACAAGAAACGTATTCATCGATTCGAAGAAGCACATTCTGATTGGATAACATCAGTGGCAGTGACAAGTGACGACAAGTATATCATCTCCGGATCTAATGACAAGACAATTGGAATATGGAATATTGAAGGCAAGAAGACACTTATTCATCGATTCGAAGAAGCACATTCTGGAGGGATAACATCAGTGGCAGTGACAAGTGACGACAAGTATATCATCTCCGGATCTAATGACAAAACAATTAGAATATGGAATATTGAAGACAAGACACCCATTCATCAATTCGAAAAAGCACATCGAGAGATAACATCAGTGGCCGTGACAAGTGACAACAAGTACATCATTTCCGGATCTAAAGACAAGACAATTGGGTTATGGAGTATAGCAGACAAGAAACTTATTCTTCAATTTGAAACAGAAGACTACGCAGATCAGGTCGCAGTGACAAGTGACGACAAATATATTGTGTCAGCAACATGCGAGTCGTCCTATCATTATGAGTGGAAAAGGTGTGCGATTATTCTACTTAATCTCAAAGGAGCAGGAGTGATTGACAAGCCAACTTTTTTTCTGCCAAACTACACATACATTTCCCGTGAACTTTCCTCTCCTGCATCGGAAAATGGACGTCCAAAAAACTCTCCATTTTCTTGGTTCTCGAAGGTAGACTACTTCCCTCAGCGTTGGAATGCCCTCAATTTCATCATCTTTCACCTTCCCGAATCCGCTTATAGAGCAAATATTGATTTCGTTGTCGAAAACAAAGTTTATCTTTCCATCGATAACTATGACCAGACACAACTTGATTATGTGCTTCATTACGACAACAGTGGACGAAATCCTCAAACTGAAGAGTTCTTCTCCTATTTCTTCAAGATGTTACCACGACTAGTAAATTTCGATTCTCCAAGGCGAGTCCAACTTATTCGTAGTGTCTCAAAAGCGTCCCTTGAAATCTCCAGCAAATTTGGAGAATTATCCTTTCTAAATGTGTTTAACTCATTATATACCAAGGAGAAATCGAAAACTTTCCTCCGAGAAGCAAACAAAGTGTTTTTGCCTTCAACAGGACTTATCAAAAATAATGATGACAAACAGTTTATCCTTTTTACAGACCAGCTTGGCAAAACGGATATTGAAAAGATTGACACCACGATACCTAAAAGTACACTAGATTATATCGTGATACTCTACTGCTCCTCTTATCAAATCGATGACAAACGAATTCTTGGTTTGCTCAGAATCCTAGCTAAAATTGAAAATCGTGAACTTCTCTCACGCACCTCGCAAAACATTGTCGATTTCCTCTGGAAAAAGTACAAGAGCCTTCTATGGATTAAATGCTCCTTTTATGTGATTGCTCTTGGCTTGTTCGTATCCTTTGCTGTTACACGATCATTAGAAGACAGTGACGTAGCTTCCAAACTGCTCATTGCACTCGATGTATGTGTCGGAGTTATTGCAGCGTTCGAATGCCTTCAGTTGGTGTCAAATATTTCAGACTACTTCACCGACATTTGGAACTACGTTGACATGCTTTTACTCAGCGTAACGATCGTTATCTCAGCTCTTTTCTGGACTGAAGCCAACGCAGATGCCTTGAGCTTCTTTGTATCTACGGGAGTGATACTATTCTTCAGCAAAACTCTCATCTCTTTCCGTGTCATAGACCAGTTAAGAAGCCTCATCCGCATGATCATTGAAGTTCTCAAGGGCATGAGAGCTTTCCTGATTATTATCATTACCTACCTCATTGCTTTCGCGATTATTTTCTACCAAAGCAGAAGAGCGATGCCAGATGATTCTCCAGAGGACTCTGTTGATGAAGGCAATTTTGCTAATGACTTAATGGAGATGTTTTACTTGATCTTCACAGGAGGCGATTCAACAAATTATTCAGGTGTGATGATTCCATTCTATCTTCTGGTGGTTGTCTTCCAATGTCTTGTACTTCTGAACTTGATCATATCGATTATTGGAGAGACCTATGGACAAGTAACGGAAAATTTCGATCTTATCGATTTGAAGGAGAGAATTAATATGCTTTTGGAAATTGCTGAGGAAGCAGCTGTGATAAAAACAGTTACCACTAAAGTCCGGCGTCAAAAAAGAAGAGGAAGATGGTTCCAACGGCACGCTTTGGTAAATGAAGAAACAGCCCATAAAAATTCTCAGAGCAATTTGAATGATAAGTTTATGCTTGTTGTTGAGAAGTTTGAGGGGAAAAGTGGCTCTGACGTTTCAATCAAAGATGTTGACAATAGACTCAAAAATGTTGACGATAGACTCAAAGGAATGAATAGCAAATTGGAAGGTGAGGTTGACACTCTGAAGCACGAGATTGGCTCATTGAAGAAAGAAATGAATAGCGAGATTCATTCATTGAAGAAAGAAATGAATAGCGAGATTCATTCATTGAAGAAAGAAATGAATAGCGAGATTGGAAGTTTAAAAGGCGGCGAAATCAGCTCTACTCAAGCGCAAATCGTAAACAATTTGAGAATTACCATCCAGGATATGTTCTCTGAGGTGGCTGAAGTCAAACTGAAGAAATGAATTATCTAAATAATAATAGTTAAACTCCTTGGAATTATAAGTGGGTTGAATCACAGCACCCATACTCGGCAAGGAGATTTATATTGGTATCGTTAATAATTGCATTCATATATTTCATAAACCTAAGAGAATAAACCAAAAGAATGATATAGGCGAAAAATTATTAAGAGACAATCAGAATAAAATTGAATAATATCAATGATGGAGAAATCATAAACATTATAATCTCGCAATCTTGTATTCCTCTCAACGACAGAAAACTTTTTCCTTGAAGAATCTTGGAAAAGAATTAACAAAAATAATACCAATTTTGCAGATTCATAACATTGTTATGAATAAACTAAATGATCAATTGTCCAGATATCTTTCTTCTTTCGGTAACATAATCTCTTTTTCATATTTGAACACGATCGAAGAAAAAGGTTTTAATTAGAACGTGGGTATTCAGGCATTTTAATAAACTTGATTGTCCAAGTTTAAGGCTGTGAGTCACGCATTAATAATAACCTAGCAATCTTAGCAGCATGGTATTATGTTGAATTCTTTGAAAAGTTCGCAATACTTTTTGAAATCCTAATAGCGTCCCGATATTTTAGTGAACACATACTTTTGTTATCTACCCAAATCTTGTAATCCAACTAATTTCATTAATAAAAAGAACCTCTCATTCTCTGATAGATCTAATGAATTTACAGACCGTTTTTTAGATTAGTTAAAGTTCCTGATTCAGAAACTGAGTCGCATTTTTGTCACTAAGGAAACTTAAGAAAATTTTTAATAGGATAATTGTCTGGTTTGATTGAGTTCTTAGTTTCCCTCACTAATCATTTTGCTTTCAGATAGGAAGAATGCATGAAGATACTCTCAAATGAAAGAATACATTATAATTGCTGCCATAAATAGTCCTTCAGCACTATTAGTCCCTGTGGCCTCATGGTTATTCTCCCAAATAGTTTTGGTTGGTTTCTCCTCTCGTTTGACTTTGATCAATTCTCAATTGAAACAGGCAGACGTAACCAGATCAAATTTTAAATAAGACCAGTGTTCATCCACCAAGCAGTGGAATTTTACTTCCCTCTGGTCTTTCCAGTATAAAGCAGCTTTTTTCCAGTCTTGAAGTCCGATGGTGCTATTGTCTTGTCATGTGAGGCACTCGCGAGCATATCGCCGCTTGGACTCCACCTCACACAACTGACTGCTGAATCTATCAAATAACAATTACAAGTTAGAAATAATTTATTACCTTACTTTTACTGCTTTTTAGATTCCATATACCCCGGTCCAACTTCCCACTCTATCAATGTAATCTCAGATTGAGCTTGTCTGGAATAATTCTTGTTTTCAAACTAGTTTTCTCTCCAAGATAAAGATTTTCGTCAGGAAGAAAGTAACTCAAACGCCAAACTTCCTGCAATATAATTCTGTATTTCACCCAAGAGGTCCGTGAAGAGCAACAAACAAAGAACTAACCGGGTGACGAGGGAAAAACTGACTCAATTTGAAATTTTTATTTTTTATATTTCAAATAGCCTAGCTCTAATGATCAAAACCCATGGCATTGGAGTTCTCATTGCATTCCTATCTATCGGCATGTGGCAAAGTCTATACCATGATGCAAACACTCAATATATTTATTTGTTAATCATAAGAAAACTAATTTGCTCTTACTTTCTTCGTATCTGTTATTACTCGGCAAAAAGATGTAATTCTCTTGCAGGTAACTCGTTGCAAATGTAGTAGTAACTTAAAGGCTTCAGTCTGTCTGAGCATCATCTTATGTCCATCGAAGATAAAATCTTCTAAATCAAAAGCCATTTTCAACAAATAATGCATATTCAGAGCAAGATCAGAAATAAAAAGTTAAATGAATTTCACTGACATGGATAGAACTTTTCAGAATAGTAAGCAATTCTTCAAGAGCATCTTTGACCTTAGCACTTCTCGAGCCAAAAACCCCCAGGTTAGATCCCTGCCAGAAGCTGATGATGAAATGGGAGAGGAAACTTGGAGGGATTAAAGAGGAAAAGAGAAAGAATAAGGTAGTTTCTTGATCACTCCTTTTGATTTCATTTTGTTCACATTCCAGCATATTTCAGCGTGTATCGACGACAACGGGGCTGAGTGGAACCGAGAACCTGAGCACGATAATTAAAAGGTTCCTCTCCTTCTTCTTGTGGGTATAACGGCTTCAGACTGGGATCATGAATTGAAGACTTAATGTTACATTGAAATATCATGGAGTAATATTTGAAACTTGGTATTTGTTATTAGACTTGCGAATTTCGACTGATACATTGACGAAATGAAAATTTCTATGCTTTATAGTCTCGCTGAATCCCAGCAAGATATTTGTTGGAATCTTGCTAGCGAGAGGAGTTAAAATTAAAAGAATGAAAATTTCAGTTCGGCAATAGAACAGCTTTATTACTCATCTAATTTTCGTAGAAATCAGGTTGATTAACTCAATATTGTAAAAAGTTATAATTTCGATTTATATTTGTAAATCAATCAATTTTTGAAAAAATGTATTATCATTCCTGCTATTTCTTTCCCATCAAACACAAGAGCAAGCGTAGGTATAGATAACTAATATTTCTGAGCACATTATCAAATTTCTATGGTATTTGGGTATATAGAGCGCAAAGAAAAAAGTATAAAAGGTAACCAATGTAAAGTGTACTTTTGGAGAAAGAGTTCGAATGGAAGTAATACCGATTCAAATAGTTATTGGTAATCTCAGTCTTCTTGATAATCTGAATGTCAAATTATTAATGGTTAAGTTACGAGGACAATGTAATTTTTCCATTAGTAGATAATTTAGGTTAGAATACATTGTGGATAATGAAAAATGATCACGCTTTAACAAACAGGATAGGAATCGCTTCTATCTTTCTCATTCTAGAAACAACTAGTAGACTTGATGTCGACTTTAATATAGTTAGTTAGCTGGAGTAATTGGTGAGATGAATATATGCATTGGCAGTGGGAAGTAAAACTCACAATTGTGTCACGAAAATAAAATAGTATATTACTAAGAATGAGTATTCGTTTTTTACATATAAGCTCATTGATTGAAAAGTGTTATATTCATTGAATAAAGGATAGAAATAAGTGATCCATTGCATCTCTCTATATTTAAATGATAGAAATTTACAGGCGACGAATACTCAGAGAAACTCAACTCAACTGATAAGTTTTTAAAGAAAAAAAAAATAATAAAAATAACTTGCTACCTCAACACATTTTTCTTCCATTCTTATATTGAGAGTATATCCGAGAGATATAGGAGGGAAAATTCGATTTATACAGTATTAATATGTTCAATGAATCAGGGCACTTATGAATGGTGTTGATTTGATAATTTTGAGTGTTGCTTCTCATAAAATTCTTATAAATCGATTATAGGTCGCTTGATTGTAAGGAAATTTTCGGAGTCACCAAAAGGACCAGCTTGGGAAAACGATGAAAAGTACTGAGAGCGCTTTTTGAACCTGCGATACTAGAACGAGGAGTGAGGGGCTTACTAACCGACCCTTCCTGAATCCCTTTTTCTATCATTTTGCTCCTCAAAACCTCACTGATCGCCGCTATGGTGAAATTTGCCAATTTACTGGCATAGTAAAGTATTGGAAGAGTACCGAAAGGACTTAATGCTCAGGTTTCTTGAGTCAGAAGATTCTCAAAAACACTCAAGACAATGAGCGTAGGACTCATTATGAGAAAGTAGAATGAGTAAATGAATTCTGAAAATAGTGGTTTCATGAATTTCGACAGTATGAATTTGGCAAAGTGAGTTGATGTAAGAACCAATTGCTGCATATCTCTCAGGCATAAATATTATTTCGAAATGGAATTACAATGAAATTAGATTAAGAAAGCTCATTCAAACGATATTTTCATGAAGAGAGAGCTATATTATAAGATTACTAACTGCCAATGCATAATAATGAAGGTATAACAATATTAGAAAGAATTCCAATGTAGTTCCTTTCCAATTCCAAGCCAATTTTTCTCAATGCATGAATACTCTGGTGATTAAATCGTAAATATTCAATCCTATCAATATACTTTCGAAACTTCTGAAACTATTCATATCTTTTATTTCAAAAGAAGATAGATATGTAGTGAAATTGATGCTAGACTGAATAAACTTCGATTTCTATGACGGTAAAATTATATGCGCCAGCCAAATAGTCGCTTTTTCCTTTGTTAGCATACTCATTACAAGTGTAACTGGTAGGAAAGTGCGAATAAGAAACTTTTGAAGTGTTGCAGTCGTTATAAATACAGATATCATGACCGCCTCCAAAAGTTGGGCCATAATTCGCGTTACAATAGATTGCACAACCTTCCTTTCCTGGAGTAAGAGGATATTTTGCTCTTCTATCAATTGAGAAAAGAAAAGCGTTCTTTGTGCTTTTACAAGTATCGGAAGAATCCCATGCAATGTCAGTAAACCCTCCAAATACTTTCCCTAGGTTCGATCTGATGATAACGACTGTTGGTCCTTTATTATCACATTTTTTATGAAAGCTCGTTGCTGTAAAACCATCTCGACTTCCTCGATACAGAAGCTCAAATTTCGGGTTTTTGTATTCTGATATCCATGTGGAGAGGAGAGCTTTATCTTTCTCTTGAAGAAGCCATAATGACATATTGCATCTTACCATACTGTTATCAATGTTCAGATGTCCTTCTATCAGGTTGTTGAGTGAGGTAGTAAAATTGCTGATGATTGCTTGTATTGAGGATTCATTCGCCAAGGAAACTTTCGGAGCCAAAAAATTCGGGTTTTTGAACTCCTCAGCAAATCTTTGAACTCCATTTCTATGATATTGTATCAGGGCGGATCTATTACTCTTGCCAATGTTTAGGAAAGTCTGATTTTCAGATATGTCCTGATTGATTTCTCGGACAAAATCTTCTAAATTCTCCAGAGTTATTCGTTCATTGATCTGAGCGATCAGTTTTTTGTGGTCCAGCTGCGCAATCTTATTCACATCTTGATAAAATTTCGGCAATTTTTTCTCATAAGCTTCGAAATTTGCAATGAGAGTCGGCACTTGCTTATCCAATTCTTTTAGAATTTTTTCTTTCTCATCATTGAGGATTTTAGGAATTAAATCACTCATCTTTTGGATCAGTTGATCAAAATTATTCTTTATGTTTTCCTTCAGTTTGCAGACATGCTGATGCAATTTAAGAACAGAATCTCTTTTGCCTTTAATAAATTCCTGGGATTCCGTAGGCAACTCTGTGATCTCAGCTTTTTCTAAAATATTTTTCGTCGTATTGTAATGCTCAGCAATTTTCTTGAGATAGTCTTCGAATTCAAGGAGTGTTAGATGCTTTGCGTTGGAAGTGGCACAGTCGTCACAGAAGAGACAATCCATGGTTGTAGATTCCAGGCAAACTTTCTTGATCGGCTTGCTTCTGTGAATTTTGCAGTAGAATTCTTTAATAGGAGAATTGCTTTCCATGCGTACTTGCTTGCTTTGTCCTTTCGAAATTATCAATTGTGTTTTTAAATTATTGACATTCGATTCATACAGCCTATATATATATCCAAAAGGCCTAGAAATAATGCAGAATTTTCTTTGCAACTAGAGATTGTGTTCAGAAATGACAAAATTGAAAAATTAGATTGATTTCTAGCCCAACCGTTCAAGTCCGATCCAAGTCACTAAGCCTCTTCAAACTGTAGGAAAGCCTGGTGAAATTATTCATAACATGTTAAGATCTTCACAAGAAGACTACAGTTTAGAAAAATGCTTTTTTTTTGCTTCAAAAGAGCATGTTATTTTCTTGAATACTTTTTATAAACTTTATCTAAAAAATTTCAAAAACTTATTGATACTAGCTGTCTGATAGAAAGGTCTGTCGCTTCAAGAATAATTACAGGCAATTTGCCTATCACTAATGATGCGACTATCCTTTTTTATTTTTTTCCGATTTCTGAAACGAAACTAGGAGAAAGACGTACGAACATGCGCCTTATTTCAAAAAGTGTTATAAAAAGGAAGAATAGATAAACACGATCTCCGAAATCAGTGATTCTCGATTTTCTTTTGAGAAGCATACTTTGGAGGTTGACGATGCTCTGGACGTGACACTAGGTTGAAGTTCAGCAGAATATTAAAATTTTCAACAGATTTCTAGGTGCATAAATTCATCATCAGGCGATTCTCTTGGAAGAATAAAATGATGAAAAACTGCCTTCAAGGACACTTTCAAAGAATTTTCGGAAGTTAAACGTTGATGTCAAGAGGTCTTTCCATATTGTTGAATATTTTTCGTGATTGAATACACTGCCATTCTTCATGATGTCACGTTGGAATGCTGTCGATTTTTGTGTTCGAAAATTCGAATGGGACTTCTTTCCGCCTAAAAGAAGCCTTGAGAGGAGGAATAGCGAGCTGATTCCATTTCCAACGCGAGATTCTCAGAGTTTTTTGAATTAATCTTCGAATAATGCAAGATAATAGAGAGAAATCTGTTCTTTGGTGCCATTGTAGTTCTTGCATAATTCATTAATCGCATGCTTCTCCTTAGTAAACCTCCTGGTTGTAGGCCATTTTATTCATGCTCTTCGCAATTTGAATCTCTTTTCTCGGCTTTTATTAACTATGATGAATCGAGAAAATTTGTAATCTCAATAGATGAAACCTCTGTGTGTGTGTACTTCTTAATAGAGAATCCCAATCGGAGAATACATTCTACGATCTTGAAGGCAACAAGCAAATGTTTCTATGCAATGCCAAGCCATTCATATTTCTGAATTAAATCGAAAACGAGAACCAAAATATGAGAGATAATTTAAATGTGCTATTTAATTGAAACTCGAGGGAGTTAATGCCTGCTAACTCATTCAAAGTCTCGGAACTAAAGGAAAACTAAAACTTTAGTCTCTCGCTATGAGATCTAGAGCGCTTAAGCTAGTTTCGGACTCTCCTTTTTTCCTAACTGAAATATCTCAAGTTAACTGACGTTCTAAAATAGAAACGGCCCTTGCTGAAGAGCTGATCCATTCACCCAACTAATTAGATTACTGGTCTTAATTAATTAATCATCAAATGAATTCTGACTGCTAATTTTAATTCGTGGGTCCAAAGTCGATCAAAAGATTTATTTAACTCGGACAGGTCATTCTCATTGACTCACCTAATTTCAAAGAATTCGGTAAGGCTTCAAGAGGGTAAAAAACGGCAATAGGTCGCCTCGCAACTTTGGTTCGCTCTTCATATGCGTCTGTCAGATAGAAAAGTTAAATACCAGTCATTACTTGATAGGAAGGATAAATTAAATTAATTATTTGGAGTATTGGCTCTATTTTGAGATTGTATGAATTAACATGGTTATAACTTAAACCACTCTACTTCAATGAGGTAGTCAAATAGTTGCAGCAACCTACGACTCAGCAGCTAATTCTCTTTTTAGAGCGTTTGAACTTTTCCGAAAATTTTTCATTTTTATTTCTATGAATGAAAGGAAATTTCTCTTGAAATTTATCCCTTTGAAATAGGAAACCACGAACAGCGAGCCAGTCCAGCTCTGGAAAATGATAAGGAATTGAAATTGAATGAACAAGAAGTGCCCAAAACCGAAGAAGATCTACATTTGACAAATTAATGTCTCCAATGCAAAAATTGCACCAATCTTTTATCCAATAACCTTAACCCGTTAGTTGAGCCACCATGTTGGTATCAAATTGAGAAATACTTTGATACAAGCATCTTGTTACGATAATTATATCTGCAA
>ENA-UOUE01001608-UOUE01001608.1-compost-metagenome-genome-assembly--contig:-NODE-1608-length-13590-cov-12.851698_pt1 | contig 13590 bp, 5 predicted proteins | sample MGYA00238146_ERZ747223 | MGnify/ENA primary metagenome ERZ747223 (study PRJEB28781, sample SAMN06268865) | compost metagenome | isolation source: single cell | place: USA: California, Emeryville, Joint... | reverse complement strand
AAGACCCTCCCAAAAGGCTTAGACACTGAAATTAGTAATTCTTCATCAATATTCTCTGTTGGTCAGAAACAGTTGGTGTGCTTGGCTCGAGCCCTTCTTCAAAATAATAAGATTCTGGTACTTGATGAAGCCACTGCGAATATAGATTTCGAGACTGATAATTTCATCCAGAAGAAAATTTTGGAAAGATTTGAAGATTCTACTGTGTTTACCATTGCTCATCGGTTGTCAACAGTCGCAAATTATACAAAAGTGCTCGTGATGAGCCATGGCCAAGCAGTTGAATTCGATCATCCATATCTCCTGTTAGTGAAGAATGTCGGTGATAATTCAATCACAAACACTGAAGGTGCATTCGCATCGATGGTTTTGCACACTGGAGCAAAGCATTCAAATGTAATTTTTGAAATTGCTAGAAACAGCTACTTCGCGAAGCTCAATAGATAATATTCTGATATATCTAAAGACATAATAAGCATTTCTCAATTTCTCAAGGTAGGTTAGGATAATTCCAAGTCAAAGAGATGTTCGCTTCTCTATGAATCAATATCAAAAAAGTCCAATTATTATTCATTCCGTATTATTCTAAAGTAAAATGCATAAACATAGATCTAATAATGAAATAAAGTCAACATTTCAAAGAAAATTAACATAAGTTCGAGAAAAACAATTGAATACGAGTAGCTTTTATTGCTTTTTCCTACTTTCTTGCCTTTTAATGACTTGTATCACATGTACTGTTATCCTTGAAGAGAGAAAAAATGATCGATGCTTTTCAATCGATGAAGCAAATTTCTCAAGATATTCATTCTAAAATAGATTCAAAGCAACTTTTTCTAAAGGTTTAACCTCTCACAAGTCGAGAAAGAACCTAGAAAGCTCTTCTACTCAATTCGATTGATGATTTAACCCCTTTGATAAACTCAATAACAAATATTGCGAAGCAAATTTGTTCTTAAATTCTTGAATGATAATTACCGAAATTAATCCCGCGCTCACTTACAAATAGTATCTCACCATATGAAACTGCGTAATGTTACAACCACTCGCCCCATCCAAGACCAAACCCAGACACTGGACAGTCCTGTTTCCGCAAACAAGCGCAAGTTACTTACAGACCATCAGCCGCTTGTAACCTACGAACAACTCCAAAAAACCCAATTTACCCTCAAAAACCCTGAGCATTCACAGGTACTACCAAACCTCGACTAAAAGCGTTAATTCTTCAATCAGCTAGCATTCGAAATCCTCAAAAAACCTCATAACAGACGCTTTGACGAGGAACTGCAATTACTCGTTGAAGTATTTCGAGATATCTCATTCTTTCAAAAGATGTCAACGGGGCTTGATTCTGAGAATTTCATGGATCTCTTTAGACAATTAAAGGCTAAAAGGTTCAAACCAGGAGAACCGATATTTAATTTAGGTATTATATCGACAATAGCTGATATTGATTTATAAAAACGCCAGGTGATTGGGGTGAAGAATTTTACATTATCATCCAAGGTTCGGTGTTTATTCTCCTCAAGAAGCAAGGCGCTCAGGACCCCGAGCCTAATGAACCATCTGCAGACTCGAAAAATGAAGTGAAGCCTGTTTTTGTCACGAGACAGTCAAAATTATTGCAGAGGAATTGTAAATAAAGCCTGTTTATAATGACCGTTTATTTTCCATAGCAAAGATATTTGCTACCACTATAAAGTTGGACCAAAGACAATCAACTGTGAACGAAGAATCGCTCAACCGACTCCCTGAAGATAATAGCTTGGTTCTTGATGATGAAATGAACGACGATAATGTATTGTTCCCGGAAACCGCTACAGAAGAGCAAAAACTTGAAAATTTGAAAAGAAAATTACCGCATTTGTTCGTTGTGAGGGTCATGTCTGAAGGAGACTCATTTGGAGAGATCGCGCTTCAAAACAACACGAGAAGGTGCTCTGAGTCGTTGTATCTTTGAAAATAATAACCTGGCCGCTTTTTAGAACCGCTACTGTCGTTTGCAGGGAGGAAACTATCCTTGGAGTGCTCTCTAGACAGCAATATAATAAAATTCTATGTAATTTCAAGTCCTTAGCCGACGTTGATTTCTCATGGTCTTTTTGCGATTTAGTTAAGCTCTACGAGAAAAGAGATGAGCGAGATCTGCAATTTCTGCGGGACTTTGGCATCTTTTCGCATCTGAGCAACGATAGACTCCGCGAGATATTTCTGCAGTTAGACAAGGCGGTGTTTCGCAAAAATAATCGTCTGTATCAGGAAGGAGACAACCCAGACAAGGTTTATTTCATCCGGAATGGAGAGATTGAAGTAGCGATTTATTTGGGAAATATGGAGTTAATAGACACGATTAAATAGATTTCTCAAACGATTAAGCATCCGGCGCCAGATGAGAAAAAGAATGGGTTAAGTCCGCAGGCTTCTCCAAAGAAATTCAAGCATAAATTATTTTTCGCTGGAAATCAGGAAGCGAAATCATGCATTAGGGTAACGCCTTTTATCATTAAGATTATTTACGCTGTTTTTCAGCTCGCACTGCTATCCAAAGGGCAATATTTCGGTTTAGAAGAAGTAATCGGAGGGTTCACTCGAAAGTCATCAGCAACAGTCGTTTCTGCGGCAGCTGATGTCTATTCTCTCGATAGGGAGGTAAAATCTTTGGGATTTTAATATATATTTCAATCATTGGATAGAAATTCAGCAGGTTTGCGATGGATGATACCGTCGTGAAAAAAGCAAAGGAAGATGCGATGCTGCGTTCGAAACTACAAACAATACTCATAACAGGTGCTACTAAAGCCAATCAACTACAAATAGAAACAACCAATCTGTCCTTAAAAAAGCAAAAGGAGGCCTCGAGCCCTATAGGCAAGTCAGCGGAACTATCATATCGAAAAATCCCTGCAGAAAATGCATTTAACGCTGAGTCGCCTTCGGAAAAACTCCCGCGGATTTCCGTCGGGACCTCAAATTCAAATCTTGATATTTCAGGCTCACCAACACCGCTTAATAAACAAATTCAAAAGCTCAAGGTTATCGTGCATAGCTCAACACCTCAGAAGCCAAATGGGAACTCTTTAGCGAAGGATGTATTGACTGAATACGGGTATTTCAGGAGCGATAATATGCAGGAAGAGGCTCCTCAGTTGAACAGACGCACTCTTAGTCCAAGAGGCAAGGCGATAAGCAGTATTCCAGATGATATCGACGAGGTTGCGGAGTTCCAAAAGGAAAAATTCGAACATTATTTTAGATTCAGCGAAACGAAACACCAATCGAAGCTTCTCACCCCTCGCACGAAAGAGACGACGCCGAAATCGATTTCAATAAGCGGAAATCTGAGTCAAAGCAAGGAATTAAATAATAATAACTCAATGAACGAGATTCCGTTCTCGTTGATCTTCAATCCCGACAGCACGGTTGAAAAAAGGAAAAGAATGATCAAGAAACTGAAGTTTGGTGCTGAAAAAGCGAAAAGCATCGAATTGGATGGAGTAAGTCCCAAGAGCGAGGCCCAGCAGTTTAGAGCTCTGTGCAAAATGCTGAAGATCGATAAAGTGCTTAAGAAGGAGACTCGTTCCTTCGCGAAATTAACAGGGGAAGAGGAGAATCCCTATGGAAGCAGCTCCATTGGTCAGAAGTCCTTGTCTCTGTCAGATATCAAAAGGAAAAGCTCGATAAGTAAGATCGAGGTGTCTCAAACAAAGGACAAAAATTCAATGAATTTGGGAAATGAAAGGACTTTACATCGTGGGCTAACGCTGATTCCAAAGGGGAATTATGTCATCCCGAGTCCGAGGTCTGAGAACCGACTGAATGTTAATTTGCCTCCGATTTTTGAAGTAAAAGGCAAATCAGCACATCATATCTAACAAACGATTATTTTTTTATTGCTTGGAAGGAATTCTGGGCATGAGTAGTTGAAACAACAGATTTCAAAGTCATTAATATATGAATTTCTTTTTTTTGTATTATCAATAGATAATAACTTTCATCTCTTTTTATATCATCTTAATATTGCTTTCAAATTTTTGAGAATTTGCTCGAATGAAGGTTATCAAATTACAAACGAAAATTTCGAATTGGCTTTTGGACTTAGAAAGAAGACGCTCTTTCATTCATGGTAAACTGAATTCAATGACTTAAAAACCGAAGTAATTATTCCTTTAAACAATTGCCAAATAGTTAGTCTCGAATTTCTTATTTGAATCAGCTTCAGACCATTACGCATCATCAGCTGGAATGAATAGAAGATCGCCCTGATGGAAGCTTGAGAGATATATCTACTACCACTACGTTACAATATTAAGCAAACCTCATTCGAACAAAATTAAGAAATAGGTCATTAACGCAAATCAACTCCTTACTATTCCTGTGCGTTTGCTACACCTTATGAATTTTTTTCAAATTATTAAATTTGAATTTGGATGGATATGCAAGAGAAAATCGATCAAATAAACTTTGACTCACTCTCATTGTTATAACCCTGGCTTTCAGAGATGAGAGAGATAAATCTAGTTCCTGAGAGGAGAAACTGCATTAGCACAACTGCAAAAATATTCAACAAAAATCAGCTGCTATTGAAATAGTCTGATGCCTTTTTTTTTTGATAAACAAATAAAAGTTACTTTAATAAATCTAGTCAAAATAAATCAAAGATGGAAGAAGAGAAAGGCTTCGATGACATTGGTAAGAAGATCAGAGAGATGAAACGGGAGACTCTGGACGATGGAAAGACCAAAAACGGCGTTTGCAAACTCTTTTTACACTGTATATCCCTCCAGGATTCAATCAAAATATTCTAATAACATATTTATTACTATCAAATAGTTGAATGCAATAGAACCAACTGTCCTTTTGATCATGATCTAACGAAAGTCGCTCCTTGCAACAACTTCTTTAAAAATCACTGCAAATACGTATTCTTTTGACCACTTTTCCTGAACTCAATTGGTGTAGGGTGACCAATGTGATTTTAGCCATCGTGAGACAAATAAAAACGAAAAACCTTGTTGGTTTCTAGCAACCAGTAAACACCATGCATGATATTAATTATCGACTCTAATTGTTGAACAGACGGCTTTTGTGACAAAGAAACTTGCAAATATCGCCATGCTATTGAACCATGTCAATATTTTGAAAGAGGTTTTTGCTCATTTGGCAGAGATTGTCTAAAGGCTCACGTTCGGAAGAAAGTATGCATGAATTATATGCTTGGGTTCTGTCCACTTGGCCCGGAATGCAAAGATGCTCAGTATATTTCGCTGTTGAAGCGCGCTTTCTAATATTACATTGCTTTAGCCCCAAAATACTATGTGATTCAGATGAGAAATTCTACAAGGAAATTAATCCAAATGCAGTGGTGATTAAATGTCACAAATGTCAAGTACTGGGGCATAAATCCACCCAATGTACTTTAAACTTTCATGGTCTAATCGATGTACCGACTTGCACGAAGGTAATTTGAATCATTTTGTTGCGATTGCTAACATAAATATTTGTTTCTAGTGCAAAAAGCGTCATGATCCGGATAAAGATGTATTTGTTACTTCTTTGATTTGTTGTTAATTTAATTTTTTGTTATCAGTGCGAACTGTTCGGATTCAAGATGGAAAAGCCAATGGGTATGTAAAAGACGTCGCAGTTGTATGTGTTTTCATAATAGTTCTTAATATTTCTTTGGTGTTTTTGTCAAATTCAATTGCTTATCCATAATTATCATTAATGAAATTAAAAAAGCTTGATAATACATCAAATATGTTGCAAATGCCATTAAAATTGGGCGAGAAAGTCAACAAACTGTTGTAGTTAAACCAGTATTGTTAGTTAGTCGAGAAATACTTTAATAATGAAGCGAAAAATCAATTGAAGGTAATTTCTATGGGAATTTCAGCAAGAGGTAATGGAAAATAAAGTGTTACAATAAAATTGTTGATTCATTGGATAGAACGCTATTTTGAAGAAAGTGCAGAGGGAAATGATGGAGAAAATAAAGAATTTGGAGCATAGAGCAAATGAATTATTCGAAACAGAATGCTATTCTTCTCATGCTGGAAAATTTCAATGTTTTTTTCCCTGTAACGTAGATACACTACAAAACGGATAATTTTCTTGCTTTGGTCAGTTCATCTTGGTGATATCCTCAGCAAACTATTGAAAAAGTTGATAAATTGACATTCAGTAATTTTAGTAGAATCTAAAACATAAGGATCAGTCAGAATAAAATTCACTAATTCATAACAAAAAATTCGATTTCCTTACTGTTTCTCACCACGTCTAAATAACTGGTTAATGGCTCAAACAGCACATTCGACTCCTTCCTGAAATTTTTTTAGAGCTAATCCGATTTCCCAGCACTCCAATAGGTTATCTCAGGGATGCTCCAATAACTTATTGTCTTAACATAGAAATCTTTTTTTGGAGTAGAATTCTCCTGGGCATACCTATGCCAATCGTTGTTATCCCCTAAAGTCCTAGTCCTCAAAGCATGACAGCAGCTCTCTACATGCTTTTTGGGTTTCATTTTTATTTATTATCAGCCCCTCTGATTCATTTTGCACAATAAACTGCCAAGTTTGCGAATAAATCCGTTTTTTAAATTATCGCTTTTATTGGAAAGACAATTTACTGAGCTTAGTAAATGAATCCTTCTGTTCCTTTCTCATAAAATAAGATCTTCTCTCATGAAAAGTCATCAAGTTAAAGGTCATTACCTCCACAAATCGAAACCCCAAGCAACACCCGCTCCTCTAGTCCAAAAACGTCAGTTGTTAACAGAAAAACCATTGGTCACCTACGAACAACTTCAAAAAACGCGGTTTGATCTCAAAAACCCTGAGCATTCAAAAGTAATATCACGCTTTTGTTCTCCCTATTCATCTCCATCCAGCTCGCGTTTGAAATCCTCAAAAAACCACATCATAGGCGCCTTGAAGAGGAGCTACAATTGCTCACTGAAGTTTTTCATGATATCTCATTCTTTCAGAAAATGTCAACGGAGCTTGATCAAGATAATTTCTTGGAGCTCTTTCGCCAGTTGAAAGCAAAAAGGTACAAGGCAGGCGAAACATTATTCAATTTAGGTATTTATATCAACCCTCATTGATAATCATATCTCAAATATATCAGGTGATTGGGGAGAAGAGTTTTATATTATTATTCAAGGCTCGGTTTATATACTCCTCAAGAAGCAGGATCCTCAAAATAAAAAGCCTAATGAGCCAAATACAGAGCGAAAAAACGATGCTAAACCTGCCTTCGTCACGAAACCGCAAACAAAGGCACAAATTAATTGTAAACTTGAATCATAAGACCGAATAATAACAGCTCCTCAGCAGGAGTATTGCCAGCTAACAGTCTGAAATTAGACCAAAAGCAGGTGGTTATCATCGATCCAAACAGTAATCTACTATTTGGAATGCCAATAATAAAAACTTTCAGAGAACGATGGTAGCATAACTCTCGATGAAACCAGGGATGATAGTAGCCTGCTGTTCTCAGAAGAAGCAACAGAGGAGCAAAAACTGGAAAATTTGCGGCAGAAATTGCCTCATTTGTTCGTCGGGAGGATTATGTCCGAAGGTGAAGCGTTTGGAGAGATAGCGCTTCAAAACAAGTATCGAAGGTACAATCTTCAAGCTTGAGATGATTTTCACGAAAAATGTTCGAATGTTAGAACTGCGACCGTTGTTTGCAGGGAAGATACGATCCTTGGGGTTCTTTCTCGTCAACAATACACTAAAATTCTATGTAATTTCCATTCTTCTCTGGTGATTTGGTTTCTTAACTTATCTTCATCTTTGAAATATTAGATAAACTTTACGAGAAACGGGATGAACAGGATCTTCAATTTCTCCGTGGATTCAGCATATTCTCACACATGACCAATGATAAACTCCGTGAGATATTCCTGCAATTAGATAAGACGGAGTACAGCAAAAACAAGTGCTTTTATCGTGAAGGAGATACTGCAGACAGGGTTTATTTCATTCGAGAAGGAGAAGTGGAGGTAATGACTCTTCTTTCTGCCAGCAAATATAAGCAAGTATGACCTATGATAGATCTCTCACACGATAAACCAATCGGAGCTGGACAAGAAAAAGGCTGAAAGCAGCTTATACTCCTCTCAGAGTAAATTTAGGCACAAACTTTTCGCTGGATACCATGAGCCTAAACCATGCATCAGAGTAGTCTTTATTTAATGAAATAACATGAATTATCCATTTATAGCTATCATTGCTCTCGAAAGGTCACTATTTCGGATTAGAAGAGGTGATCGGAGCATGTACTCGGAAATCATCGGCTAAAGTCGTCTCTGCGACCGCAGAAATTTATTCCATGGACAAAAAAGTGATGTTTAGTATAGTAATTTTCTTAACGCTCAAATAGAAGTTCAGAAGGATCGCCATGGATAAAAAACTAATCGAAAGAGCAAAGGAAGACGCAAAGTTGCGCTCGGAGTTTCAGCAAATGCTAATCTCAGGAGTCGCTAATCAGTTCCAAGTAGAAGCAGACCACCTGTCTTTCAAGAAGCAAAATAACAACATAAGTTCAACGACCAAGCTCGGAGAGCTTTCGTATCGGAATGCCCATGCAGACACTTCTATTAACATTGATTTATCATTTGAAAAGCTCCCTCAGATCTCTATGACTCCTGTTCCAGGGTCCATGCCTAATCTAGATAGCACAATCCTTTCCACCTCCTTTAATAAGCAAAGTCATGACCTAACAGCGAGAACTAACCAAAAGTCCCCTGAGAAGTCTGGCAGGAACTCAATCACGAAGGATGTATTGTCAGAGTACAGGATGTTGAGAGGCGAAGAAGCTCGCAAACCGAAGAGGCACACAAGTCCACGAAACAAGGTACTGAGCAGTATTCGCCACGATTTTGAGGATAAAAAGCACCAGCCAAAAGAGTTTATATCTCCTGTGAAAGAAATGGTGCTAAAATCGATTATCGAAAGCCAGATACAAAGTCAAAACAAGGAATTAAATCATAGTTACAGCCTCGTTGATGAGTTTCCTTCTACTTCGATCTTCAAGCGGAACAGTGATCTTGAAAAGCGGAAGAAAATAATCAGAAATCTCAAGTTTGGCGACCTTGAAACGAAGAAAAACAGCGATTTCCATGTTGTTAGCCCGAAAAATGACGCTCAGAAGTTCAATGTCCTATGCAAAGTGTTGAAGGTGAACAAGATATTTAAGAATAATTCGCGGTCCTTCGCGAGATTAACCACTGAAGAAGATAGTTACAAAGACCAAAGCTCTATAGGACCTGAAGCGGCGTCGATATCGGAGATAAATAGAAAGGAATCGGTAAAGAAGATTGAGACACCACGGGTCGCAGATAAAGGATCACCTCATGCTGTTGTTGGGAAGATTATCCATCGGTTTGCGCCGCTTCAAAAAGGAAATCTGATGATTGCAAGCCCTCGCTCTGATATCCGTGTGGCAACGAAAATTCCTCAAATGTTAGAAGTGAAAGGCAGATCGAAGCAGCACATTTAACGAAAGATGGAGTTTTGATTGTTCGTTTGAGAATTTCTCGAGCGATTAATGAATGAATTGACAACTAATTAAAATAATAAGTGAATTGCAGAGCTTTACGATTAATTAATAAGAAACAGTGATATATTGCAGTGTTTTTTAAAGCCAATTTGTGGATTTGCTATAAGGATATATTATAATTGATTGTGAATGATTATTTGGGCAGTGTTATTTATAAGAATAGCGAATTTATTGAGTAGTGGCGAAAGGCTAAATGATACTCAGCACTCATTGATGGTTTTGCCTTGATAGGAAAAGCCACTCCTCAACACTACAGAAATAATAATAAAACTTATGGTCCTTAATATGATATCAATCTATAAGGAGCGTTCCTTTAGTACTTGGTCATGTTTTGTTCTCCGACTGGTCCTTTATATGCTTCTCTGTCCAGAGATAATTGTAAATCATTGAAATAATTATTATGCTTGTCTGGGTTAATTTTTACAGAGTATCAAACGCGATTTGTTTTAAAATTTAAGATCCTTTTTCAGTTGCCGCGGAAATGAATCCATCAAGCCATGGACCTGCCTATCTCAATGTAGATACTTCAGAACCTGATACTTCCCGGACTGAGAGCAATGCCAATGCCAACACTGACACTTTATCACTAACCAACGAACAAGACAAAGAATCTTATAGCCGAAAAACGCATTCAACACATACTTCATCATCATCAACTCTCATCTCATACTCTGTACTTCCTCACCAAACCTCAAGTTCTGAGGAAGTACGCTACGACGATCAAGTCACCAGAGAATCCAGCGAATTTGAGAAGGCAAGCCTCTGCAATATCCTTCATTACGTTTTCGCCATCAAACAAATTTTCCGACTCCGGCGACAAAAGCCTGAAGAACCTCTCAAACTCGAAGACTTCAATTTGCTTGGCAAATCAGAGGAAGTCTCACATAAGATTTTAGAATTTGAAGAGCTCTATTTAGAATCCCGAAGAAAAAACCGCCGAAGCTCACTTCTTATTCCGATAATTCGGCTCTTCTGGAAGAGATTGCTAGTTATTTTTTTCTGGGTGGTCGTAGCCAAATCTCTGAGACTCTTACACACTTTTATCTTACGCGAGTTGCTTGCGCAACTCCAGCAATCTGACAAAACAACAGCTTATTTATCGAGTCTTGGGTTGTTTATTTTAATTATCGGGAGGACGCTCGGCAATCATATGAGCGTCTTTTTTAGTCACAGGTTCTCGAGTCAGATCAAGCCAGCCTTGATCGGGATACTATTTCGAAAAATTAGCAGGTTGAACTTCTATTCGGTTAACCGAGCGAACATAGGGAAGATTGTCAATATAGCCTCTAATAACATTAATAATGTTAATAACAGCATGATGATGAATCTTCTCTCTGTTGTTTTTTCGCCAGTGACAGTGACGGCAGCATTAGGGTTTTTATGGAAAGAGTTTGGGTTCTATGCTGTGCCCGGGATCTTGCTGATATTAGCAACCTGGCCGTACCAAGTGCATCTTTCGAAGGTTTCTGGAAAGTATGCAGGGCAGAAAAACGCTGCGACTGATGAGAGGATCAAGCTGACGAATGAGATGATTGAGGGAATACGTTTACTGAAAATGTATAGTTGGGAAATGCAGTTTTCGGAGCTGATTGAGAATGCTCGAGAGAAGGAGATGAGTATGATAAAGAAAATGGGCTATGCTGAGCAATTTGCCGCTCATTTTTTAGCGAAACTGGCGCCGACAGTGGGAAGTTTCGTGATTTTTATGGGCTATGCGCTTGGGGGAAATACTCTAACAATAGAGAAAGTATACTCGGCTATAGTGCTAATGAGTTTCTTTGGAGGGGATATCATACCATGCACAGGCACAGGATTGCAGTTTCTTTATGAAGCTCGCCTTACGTCCCAAAGAATTATTGATATTCTGGATTTAGAAGAATTTGATCCGACGCTCCAACAAACCCATTTGAACCCATTAGAGCCCACTAACGCCATCGAATTTCATGAATTTAACGCGTTCTGGGGAGAGAAGAATGAAGGCCATGAGGTTCATGATGGAATGTCATACGAAAATGCGACTCTCAAGAATCTATCGTTTGCAGTCAAACAAGGTACATTATGCACTATCGTTGGCAAGATCGGTTCAGGGAAATCCACAGCACTAATGTCGTTCTTCAAAGAGATACCTAAGGTGTCTGGCGACCTCCGATTTCGAGGGAGAATAGCGTATGTAGAACAGGAAATCGTTATTTTTCCAGGGACGATTCGATCGAACATCCTCTTTGGGAGACCGTACGATGCGAGCTATTACAATAGAGTTATTGAAGCTTGCTGCTTACTAGATGATTTCCAAGAATTCCCTGAACGTGACATGATGGAAATTGGTGAAAGAGGAATCAATTTGTCAGGAGGACAAAAGGCAAGAATCTCCCTTGCACGAGCGTTGTATTCGGATGCAGATATATACCTTCTGGATGATCCATTGAGTGCTGTGGATACAAAGGTTGCCAAAAATCTATTCCAAAATGCTATCAGAGGTATTCTCAAAGATAAGACGGTGCTGCTTGTGACGCATCAAGTTCACTTTGCAAAAGAGGCTGAAAAAATCGTGGTTTTGGAAGATGGACGAGTCAAAGCAGAAGGGACTCTCGACGAGATCATTAAGAAAGACGAGAGCATATTGTCGATTTTTGAGACTGAGCACGACAAAAAGAAGCCTACAGAAAATGAGGAAGTAGAGATTGAAGAGGAAAAAGAAAGAGAGGAAGACGATATGAATTCGCCCTCTCCAAAAGACCTCTACCAAGCTATCGTCTCAAACAATACAACTGCCAAAGATGATAATGAATTGATCCTTATGGAGAAGAAGTTGAACAAAGCACTGCCAGAAACTCAACCTCAAGCCAAGCGGGCAGGTACTGGGAGGTTAGTCGCTGACGAGACTGATGCTCGCGGTAGAGTCGAATGGCAGGTCTATTGGCATTATATTAAAAACACCGGAAGTTTTCTCACACTTTCCATTCTAGTGCTTTGCTGTGCTAGCGTTGAGATCCTTAACGTTATTTATACAAGATCCCTAGGATATTGGGCCCAAGGCAAATGGGAGTCAACAAGCGCTATGATGCTCCTTTCAACAATACTATTGACCTTAATTGGGAGCCTGGTTTGCAGAGAGATACTCTTTATTCAAGTCACCACTCGAGCTTCTAGAGCATTACATAGCAACGCTGTGAAAAGAGTCGTCAGAGCAACAACAGAGTTTTTTGACACAAACCCAGTAGGGAGAATCCTCAACAGATTCTCAAACGATGTTGGGATCGTTGATAGGCTGCTGATCCAAATCAAGAACGATTTACTTGACGCGATTTTCTACTTTGGTACGATTTTTATCACCATCTGGGTGATAGTGCCTTGGATGGTGTTTCCTGGGATACTTCTTGCGGTGTTTTTCTACTTTTTTGCTCGGGTGGCGAAGAAAGTGATACTAGAAAGCAGAGAAATCGAGTTGCTCGCGCGAGGACCAATTTACAGTGTGTTCTCTACAACGATGTCGGGGTTGATTCCTATTCGAGTCTATAACCAGCAGCAGATATTCATTAATGAGTTTGTGTATCTGCTCAACCGCCACACTCGAGTATTGGTAGCATTTAACGACAGTTCTCGGGCTTTTGGGTTTTATTGCGATTATCTGTCGGGAGTGTTCTCTTGTATAGGGATAGCTCTAGTGATTTCTATTAAGGATGTGGATCCTTCGCTGGTTGGACTGACTTGCGTCTATTTGCTTGCAATTGCAGATTATATTCAGTGGTGCTTGAGACAGTCAATCCTCTACATCTTGATGATGTCAAGCACAGCGAGATTGAAGGATTACTCTGAGTTGCATCAAGAAGCAGATTTGATCCAACCGAGAGACAGACAACTTGTCGACTATAGAGCCTGGCCTTCAAGAGGGGAGGTTGTGTTCAATAATGTCCACCTGAAATACCGAAAAGACACAGAGCACGTCCTCAAGGGACTCACCTTCACAGTCAAACCAGGAGAGAAGATAGGATGCGTTGGAAGGACTGGTGCAGGCAAAAGCTC
>ENA-UOUE01001607-UOUE01001607.1-compost-metagenome-genome-assembly--contig:-NODE-1607-length-13606-cov-23.986621_pt1 | contig 13606 bp, 20 predicted proteins | sample MGYA00238146_ERZ747223 | MGnify/ENA primary metagenome ERZ747223 (study PRJEB28781, sample SAMN06268865) | compost metagenome | isolation source: single cell | place: USA: California, Emeryville, Joint... | reverse complement strand
TTCATCCGAAAGCTTATCTATCAATATGTTATTCACTCGAGACCAGCATATTTTTCTGAATGAAGAAAAGTCCAAGTATTCAACTAATACATATATCTTTCTCAATACTACTACCCCCAAGATCTCAATCAGCCTATGTTATTCAAATAGACCATTTCAGAGACGATTATTATCAGTTTTAGCAGTTTCAAATCTTTATATTCAAAGAATTTTTTAGAGATACCGGGATAAACAAATCAATTCACAGCGAATTCACCTGCTACTGGTTATCTCCCTTTGTAAAGTGCAGAAGAATTATTACAATTATTATAAATTCTTCCAATTCATCTCATTCCTCTTAATTTTTTGGTGATTCTGCAAGGTTTGGGAACCCAGCAATGGCCTTTTCCTCAATGCCAAGTTGTCCCATTTTGAAGTGTATATAGCCTTTCATGCCCCAATCAGTTCCGAAGGAATTGGCAATAACCCAGTATTCAACTCCGTTAGACTCTCCCCAGCCGACTATCCTAATCGCATGACCTCCAAGGGGCTTCGTGATCTTTGCAACGTAAATTCCTGAGGAATACACCATAAAGTCTTGATAAATTTCATGTGCAGATTGCACTGACCCGTTCTTCATCAGTTCGGTTTTGATTTCGTCTTTCGTTTTCATATAGACAACCTTGTCAGGCAGAGCCATATAATTATCATGAGCAAGACCGTTTCTACATAGCGCATGACTTCTGCACGCTCTAAACTTACCATCGGCTGACTGGAATGGAATGCAATCGTCGGTTGGGACTCCAGCGAGACCCAAGAACCACCAAGCTGCATCCATTGATCCTCCAGCGCAGTTGCTTGCCTTGTAGTCACAATCAATGAGGTACTGTGCAGATAGATCTCGTTTAATCTTGCCTCGAGTCGTGATGCAGAATCTGTCAGAAAGAACCCCAACAGCCGAAAAGGCCCAGCAACCATCGCATTTCTCTTGTTTGAAGATCTTGGACTCACAACCAGGCCAGTTTTCTCCCACTCTGAAATTTTTTGGGAACCCTTTCACTGGACCAGAAGGGTTAGTCGTCGGATGCGCTGTTGGATGTGGTTGACTCGTTGGTGTCGGTTGTGGTTTCGTTGGCTGTGTTTTTCCTGTCGACTTTGTCGGCGCAGGTGTTTTGGTGGCTGTCTTTCCAGTTTTCTGAGCTTTCGTAGAAGGTTGTGGTTTGCTTGTTGGCTTTGGTTGTGATTTGTTCTTCGCGGGCGATTTGTTTGCTGCTTGAACGGCTTCTAATGCCTCATCTGCTGGTTGCTCCTCAGTCGTTGGTGATACTTGCGGTACATACTTCTTTTTACTCTGGCTCAAATGAGAAGCATTCTTTTTGGGAGTCTTTCCCACTAGCCCATTAAGTTGCTTACGAGTGAGGTTTTCCACTCTAGGATTTAATTTCGCAGTCCACGAAGTTTGTATAGAATTGATATAATCAACAAATTCTTGGGTCACAGCAGGCTCATCATGGGTGACATGTAAATACTCTTGCAGCACATATCCGATCAAAAAACCGTAAGCTTTAGCAGTGTTGAGATATCCCAATTTCAGTGAGGTGAGATTCGTCAACAGCTCAATCGGATGCTCTAATGAGTAAAGCAAGAACACTCGATCCTCGAATATTTTGAACAGACGATCCAATGACAACACATCGAAAGCTGAAGGGTGACATGTGTCATGCTTGATATCGAAATGGATGAACTTTGTCAACTGCATTAACAGATGAGCGACTTCGTCAATTGGATTCTCGTAGAGCTTTTGAAGGAATTCTACGATGTTGTGGTTTAAGTTCAAAGCTGAATCGAAACATTGTCGTAATTGAGGGCATTGTATTTGTTTCACGAGATTAGTCTTGAATTCTGCGAAAAAGTTTTCAGGAGTTTCCTCGAGGCTACTCTGGGCTTGAGAGTAAGTAGGTAGCATATCAAGGAGAGAGTGGTGTTGCGTCTCATTGTCTGTGCAGGTCAGAGCGAAGGGATTAGTGCTGCATTGGTTAGTTTTGCAGCAAAGGTTGATGAGGTTGGAACAAAGACGCGTGTTTTCAGGGCAGGTCCATTCTGCTTGAGCAGCAGCGGCGAGTAGTAGAAATAGGGCTAAAGAAATTGTGGTTTTCATAGATGTGAGAGATTTCTCGAGGTTAACTGATCTTGAGTCACTTTTTAAATAATAGCTTGAAGTAACCTCACGAAAATTATCAAATTCAGTAGAACATCAGTTATCAGTTGAGAGGGCCTGAGCCGATAATAGCTGGAAAACTTGAAAAATTCTAAAAATTGATGGGATGAGAAAGTACTTACTGTTTTTCTCACTACGATATTATTTCTTTAATGCTCTATCTATTTCAATTTTAGAGTGAAGATAAAATGACTGGAAGAATATAAATGTGAGATTCTTGCATTTTCTCAATTAGATGTATTGGGACGTTGAAGCAAATTGCTCGAATAGATATTGTTTCACATAGAATTTTGCTATCTTTCTCTTGTTCCATATTTACATTCAAGGATAAACGAATCATGGTGTAATAGCATTTTTTTTTTTTAATTTTCTGTAAGGCAATGCCTGACGACAATGTAGTCTTGCTGACTACTACAATGTATACATTTCTAGAATGCATACATATAATATATATTGTTTAAAAAGCCTACGATATGAGTAAAATGAATGCGTAACTTTAGTTAGCATCTTCTGGCATTCGAAATTATTTTTGGAGATAATACTAAACCTATCAAAGTTTTTTCCTTCTCCTGAATTTTTTCTTACCTTGCAAATAAACTGCATTCACTTTACATCTTAGAACTTCAATAAAACTGAGTGTCTTTCTTTCTCTTATACACAGCGATAACTTGATCATATTTGGGAATCTGGTGACTTTCCTTCTCCTTTTATTAGAGGTATTAACTCAAATCCACAAAACGAAATAAACTTCGCATCATAGTAAACAATAACAATACGACAATAATTTATTTGAGACAACACCTATGATTCAAGATTTTAAGAATGTTATAATAAAAGTTTTTAAATCAAAATTCAATGAGATCACAATATCTCTTTGTTCTTGGCTTCGTAGCGGCAATAGCCACTGTCTCCCTCCTCTACTCCAGAACCCGAACTGGAGTTCCCTCAGAAGTGCAAGCCCTTTACAAATCATGGAAGGCAAAGCATCAATTGACCTTCCATCCTCAAGAAGATGAAAGAAGACTGAAAAATTTCTACAGCAACTACAAGTTCATCGAAAACCATAACTCCAATCCAAAGAGGACTTACACCGTTGGCTTGAACAAGTTCGCTGCTCTCAACTTCGAGGAATTCATCAGTAAAATGATTTTTTGCCGCTATTTCTTATTCTTTTCCAGATATTTACACCGGTGTCCGAACTCCAAAGACCACAAACAAAAATATCACCGTCGAGCTCTTCAGCGTGAAGGATCTACCTCAATCAGTCAACTGGACTGAAGCTGGCTATGTCACCGCCGTTAAAGACCAAGGCAACTGTGGTTCATGCTGGGCATTCTCTGCCATTGGAGCTCTCGAGGCTACTTGGATGAACTACTCGAAGAAGCTTGTCCCTCTCTCAGAGCAACAGCTGGTGGATTGCTCAGGAAAGCAAGGTAACGAGGGATGTGCTGGTGGCTGGATGGATTGGGCCTTCGATTACGTCTGGGATAATGCGATTGAGACTGAAGAAAGCTACCCTTACACTGGATTAAATGGTTACTGTCATGACGACTACAACCTCGGTGTTTTCCAGATCGATGGCTACAAGTATGTCAAGCACAATAGCTCCGAGCAACTCATGGCCGCATTGGCTCAGATTCCAGTTTCTGCGAGTATCGCCGTTGGTCAAGGCTTTCAGCTCTATACGAGTGGCATTCTCACACAAGACGCCTGTGGGGATATTGTGAATCACGGAATTCTGGTCACAGGATATGGACATGATAGCGCTCTCAATGAGGATTATTGGATAGTGAAGAATTCGTGGAGTGCTGATTGGGGTGAAGCTGGATATGTGAGACTGAAGAAGACTCTTGAAACTGGGCTCGGAACTTGCTTCATCTGCAATCAGCCTGTTTGGCCCTTCAAGAAATAAGCATGCTCTAAGGAAGAAATAATAATCTGCATAATTAAATTGCAATCACTTTAAGATATAAAATTTGAAAATTCATATACAATGTCGGGAATCTGGTTCGTAACAGTAACATGAAAAATCTCTGAGAACTGCTTTAATAAATAATAGCAAATGGTATATTAGTTCCATGCAGTCTAGTCTGTAGTAAGATTTCAAAATAATAATGATAAGAGTTAGCCAATATAGAAGTTTGCTACGAATCTGTTCCATAGAAAAATTATTCCTTTTCATACGAAATTATTCCTTTTCATACGAGATTATTCTGGCTCTCATATATCAAATGATTTCCTTGAAGCTTGCCCCATAGCTGCAATAGTCAAATTAATTTTTTCTCTCATGCTCAGAGGACGTTGCTTGCAAATAACAAAGTTTTAACGATAATATATTATATGAAAATTTTTTAAAAAATAAATCTCCAATATAATTTAATTTAGCTAAAAGTCAGCTTACCAACACCAAATCGCTGCTAACAAATTCAAATTCTTTCTCTCTAGAAGCTTAAAAACAGTCTGGAGACAATGATGGCTTAATAAGCACAGCAACCGATTAGATAATAATTCATTTTCTAAAATTCCAATCTGATGCTCTCTCAGAAAAATCCTCTCTACAATAACAAAAAGCATCTCAGTGACAACGAAGATCGATTGAGCCGGCAGTCTGGCAGATCCGGTGTCTCTCAAATGCTGCGAAATCTCGGCCCTTCTATGAACTCTTACGGTACTTTCTCTCAAATGACTCAGGAAAATGTCGACCGCTTCCAGCAAAACGTCTCTATGCCTCCTAAAGTAGGTTTCAGATCTCAGGACATGACCAACATGATGAACCTACCGACAAGTACCTCCATGCGATCCACTCTCAATCAGGGCTTCTCTCAAAGAGTCCCTACACAAAGACAACAACTTATCGACAACACCTTCGAGAGTCAAATTCCCGATGATATGCTGACCCATGATGATTACACCGCTAATTCTATTGGGAGGGATCAATATTCTCATCTGAACAGCTTCAGTCAATCTCAATGGGACCGAGAACAGCCTCAAGCCATCCCACAAAGAGGAGCTGCAGGTGCTAACTATCAAGAAGGGAAGTCTGCTGGACAGCCTTTCCACAATGGACTCGATAGAAAGCTGACTCACTCTCTTTCAGATGTGGAAAATAAGGAGAAATCTAGCCATGCGCATTCGATTTCTCAAAGAGAGATGCACAAGAACAAAAATATGAATGAATGTTTCAGGGCAGAAGACAATACCAAAGGAGGCAAAACTAATCCAACCCTAGAAGGCATGGATTCTGAAAAGAATATGGTAATTGAAGAGCCTCCACAGGCTGCGAAGCAGTCTAAGAAAGTTGGTAACACGCGAAAGGCTCCTCAAAAGAAGCAGACAATGGAAATTGAGTCTAATCTAGAAGATGCGAGACAAGCTGCTGAAGAATTAAAAGTTAGCAGCAAAACAGTAAATACAATGACCCAAGAATTAGCAGTGAACTCAGTTTCTCTAAAGGAACTCGGCACCATTATCGGATCGTTCTTCGGAAAGGAGCTGAATAGACTAAAAAATTACCTCAGTAGAAGTACCGGCACTAATATGAGAGTCATTCAGCGACAAATTGAAGCGAACCAAAAAGAAGTAACGGCTCCGCTGTTGAGGATGGTTCCTCAATTTATGGAGACCATGCTCTCCTTGGGGAATAAATTCATCGAAAGCACCAATGCTGCTGAAGAGTCAAAAAAAGCGCTTCTTGGAAAGGTGGAGAAACTTGAAAAATGCGTCGAAATCCTCGAGCAAAAACGTCAGTTCAAGTGTTCAGGCAGCGACGCTGCGATCGATAGCGCTCTTGCAACTGTTGAAGAGATGCAATCGACGGTTTCTAAAGACCTGCTTCGGAGGACAGAGAAAGTAAAAGAAATAAAAAAAGCATCTCAAGCCACTCGCCTCAGTCAAAAGAGAACAGTAAAGCAGAATGTTATCGCTACAAGAGCTAGCCAAAGGATCAAGAATATGAAGGCTCAAACGCAGCAACCTTCTGATGAGAAGAAAACCACGGATTCTTTCCTCAACCCCACTCAGAAAGCTATAATTAAGAGCAGCATTCGAATGATGCTTGAAGACGACTAAAGATAATGACCAAACCAATCCTTAATGCGAAAAATTTATTTTATCCATAATGTTATCATCAATTTCATCGAAAAATTAGAGGAACTTTTGTTGCTATCCATTAATGAAGCCTCTTCCTTAGAGATATTGCATTTGAAAGCTGAGTTAATAAGTTCATAGATAAAAAAAGAATATACCTCTATACATTATTATTGTTGTCGAACGAACTAACTATATCAAATTACCAAGTTATTCCTCTGACTCATTCCATGAATTTCTTCGACATTCAATTGCTCATTCATCAACGTATTTACAAAGTACGGAACAAATTGATCGGATTTTGTTAGAGAGAACTATACTGGCGTTATCAAGATCAGATGACATAGATAATCCAACTGCAAATAAATTTCAAGAAAAGGAAACTCATTCATTCAAATTAATAATAAACGGTATCCTTGACTTTCGAGCTTATTTCTTCCTCCTCTTGGAGATGTTTCCTATTAGATATGTTAATGGAGGAGATCGATGTATTTCTAATTACTTGAATTTCGATATCTTGCGATCAAGTAAGGAGTACAAATGCAGCTTCTTCTTGATAACTTTTTCCATTTGCTTTACGTACTGGTCGATATCAAAATCGTCGCCGTCGACGCCCTGGACTTTAGAAATCAACTCGCTCTCTTGCGTAAGCAATTTTGCGTCTTCCTATGTAAAGGAAAATATCAGAATCAATTTCTGCAATTAAAGCAATAAATATTTACTTTGATGGCTGTCATATGAGTGGCAAATATGTCCTCTTGCTCCTCAACGATCATATTTATTTTCTCTTGTAAATCGAAAAACTCATTGCTCATCTGCTTATGGTCTTTATCCAATTTCATTGTTTGTTTCATATATTGAAGGTCCTGGTTCGCTCGCTTTATTTGCTCTATTTACTCGTTAAGAGATCGAAGATGCTCAAATTAACTACCTGGAGATTCATCTCGCTCGTCCTCTTCTGAAGGAGTATCAGATTTGTCAAGGCCATTCTTCTCGGGAACTTGATCCATGTTTGCTTGGTAAGGATCTTTATTTTTCTCCCTAGATCAGAAATGAGAAGTTGTTATTAAGCGATCTTGCTACCATCTGGATCGCGCCTCACCCTTATTAACGTTTTTAGGTGCAACTTTATTTTCTTCAGGTCTATTAGAAGTTAAGAGATGGCTTAAGAGTCCTAGAGTGAGAAAAGATTTACTTTGCATTCACAACAGGCTTGAAGGCTTTTTCACTGTCTTTTCTGGAATTTGGTTCTTTATTTTCTTGTGAAGATGGCATTTTCTTCTCAACTGGCTTAGAGACCTCTTGATGATTGTTTAAAAGTTCCTCTGGGACTTCGTATTTAGCCATTTGCTTTTGGTTTTCAGATCGATCTTTAAGTCTATCAGCATATTTGAGAGTATTAAGTGTGTGATCGGCTGAGCTATGACCCGGTGAGACGCAAGCGATCATAACAATTCTCGTTCTGCCATTTTTGCTAAGGAGATAATAGAAAAAGTTAGCAGCTAGTTTCAGACTAAGGCTTCGAATACCTCGTAAAGGAATCTCTTAATACAAGCGTGAGCTTTGAAGCTCTAAATGGAACGTGGTTATCTATCAGGGCCATTGTGAGAGGCTATTTAATTGGCTATAGTTTACGGGCACCGGATTTGTTATCGTCCATGGCTCTGATACATTCTTTAAGTGCGAGCAGACTGTAGTAGAGAGTCAAATACAAGATACAAGGCGAATAAATCTAACCTTTTATTGATCTCAGCACCTTCAATTCTTCTCTGGCGATTGTTCGATTGAGTATCTTGAGCTCTCTCACTTCCCTGAAAGGTGATATATTATAATAATAGTAAAAATCAAAATGCTTACCGCAAGATCGACTAGAAGCAGTTTACCATAGACCTTTTCATTTGCGTCCTTCAAATTAATCTACCAAAGAGGTTTAACTGAGATAAGGAGATGTCACTTTACTTGACAGATCGCATGAGAGCGAGACGACGTATCGTTCGAAACAGTCTGATGCGTTGTTCGAACACTATTCGCGTATTCGATGAGGCTATGCATCTCTTGGGCCGATTCGACATATTTCTCGACTAACCCTGCGATTTGCACCTAATTTTTCCGATCTTATTAACCAGAGCTGATTTTTAGTGGAGATACATTCTGATTCTTGTCTTCGAGGATCGCGAGCTTATTCTTATTATTAAACAAGTCAAGGCATCTACATTAGGGTTAGACCTTTTTAAGTTTATAATAGCCAGATACCTTCCTCCATAGATTTCGAAGAAGCTGAGATAAAACTTCAAGCCCAGGTGTCCATACTTGCTTTTCGACAGCTTAAACAAATCTTGAATTACGCTTGACTGAACGCCTTTCATCGTGAACGTTTTTCCACTTCCCGTCTGACCGTACGCAAAGCATGTGACGATTCCTTGTTGAAGGATGAAATCCACGAGCGGTTGAACCGTCGACGTGTATAGTTCCTCAGTAGTTTCATTTTCGTTGAAAGTATGATCGAACTTAAACTCATGTGTGTCCACGAACCTTGTAATTCCATCCACCTTGTATTTACACTCATGAACCGCGATCTGAGGGTTCGCTGAACTGACCGCATCGATTTCGCCTTGAGACTCTTCTTTCTTGAAAATCGGTCGTTTTCTTATACAAACGCACAGTCTCATGCTCGAGTGCATGGAGTGCGGCTGGAACTGATGCTCACGGTATCTGTGCTCTTCTACCATCATTTGAAACTCTACATCTCCAACCCTGCCTAACGCCTCGTTCTCAGCTTCTTTTTCCGCACGGGCTCTTTTGATGTTGTCCATTTTATTCCTTCTCTCCTCTCGGTTCTTTTTCAGTCTTTCAATCTCATCCACAACGTTGCTCTTCGGCAGAGCTTTCTTCACAGGCGCTGGATTATTCGAGCTAGGACCAGCATTATTTACAACTTCTAATAAATAATTTCATCGGAATGAATAACTGACAAAAAAAAAAAGAGTACCTTTTTGAATTATCACCTGCTTTTCGACTTGAATTTGTACTTGCTGTTGCTGTGGTGGTGGGTCATTGTAGTCAATGCTCTGCATGACCTTGTCAATACCTATCGAACATTTATCAGACATTCATTCGAAACAACGTGCCTACCATAATGCTTCTTCAATCTATCAAGTCTCTCTTGTCGGGTACCATAAGCCATGATTCCTTTGGCCTTCAGTTCAGCGATGAGTTCTTCGTCAGTCAATTTATTTATTTGCTCTCCTTTTCGAAGCAATTGAGCCTCTCGCTTCTCCCTTAGTTTTTCTATTTCATTTTAGGTCAATGAAGTCTGTCAAACAGTTGCTATACCTTGATTCTTTTGCGCTTGAGTTACAATAGGTTTCATTTTCAGTACTACAACAAAGTTTAAGTTCGTAAATGTATTTAATTGTAAGAACCTTGCTGTGCAATGTTTAAAATTTGAATCAAACAGGTAATTATTTCAATTCGATTTTTCAGAGTTAACCAGGAGAACCTGCTTTCTAAATACGCAAACGCCTTAATTCAGTTTTATAAGCAAACTTTTCCTACGCTAGACTTTACTAACGGTCGTCCTATGGACGTCAGGGAACATTTTCGAAAATATATTTTCGACGGCCTTCTTTTTCTGATAATCATGCAACTCTCGTTTGGTTTCATCATCCGCGTCGTTCCAAGTGTCATAGTCTTCGAGGTAAGGCGTCTTCGCGCCTTGCTTAATTGTCACTCGACTCTTTTTCTCGTGAATATTGTCAGTGATATCCGTATGAAGATTCGTTAGTGGGGAAAAATGCTCGAGTGACTGGTCGTAATGGTGCTTAGTGTAGTTCTCAAACACCCGTCTATCCTCATTTTCTTTCAGGAACGTGTGATCCTTAAGAAAAAGACCAAAAAATGTTAACTTTGCTTCAAGGAAGAAGGTAATACATGGAACACTTTCATTTCAGGGTCATCGTTTTCGGGCAGCAAGAAATCGTCAACGTTCTTAAGGAAGTTGCAGTACCTAGGCAACATTATTGAGGATTTATTGCTTAGTGTTTTGTGGAGTACTTAGTGAAAACGTCTTTCTCAGCGAAAGAGTTTAGAATAATTTTCGGAGGCTTCTCTTCTCTTTTAGAAAGTTCATTGAATTTGTGTCTCTTCGCAGCTTTCTTTAGATGCTGGTTGGTTTCCTCGGGCTCTTTGACCTCTTCCGCAGCAACCACTTTGCTATAGCCTTGGTTCTTGAGTTTCTTCTCCAAATCACATACTTTCAAGGTTGGAAGCGCGTCGAATCCCGAACCGAAAGCCATTGGTTCAGGTTCGTATCTTCTATCAAGAGACTGGAGAAGATCGATATCTTTTCGAGTCGTGATTTCTTTGAATTCAGAAGTCGTTCGATTGCCGACTATTGCCTGGTGAGCTTCAGCCATGTTTCGCATCATTCTGTACGGATTTGTGGCGTCGATGACGTGAGAGCGATTGTAATCCTCAAGGAGACTCTCGAATTCATATGTGGATCTTCGGTCCATCGTGCTATTATGAAACTTTTTGTGTCTTCTTTTGAGCAGTTTCGTTCCAGCTTCATTTTCTCGAACTGCGTCTCCTAAATTTAGCTCATCTGAGGCAGAGATGATTTTATATTAATATCGAAGAGGAATACGGGCGGTTGATTTACCATAAAAATCGGATTCATTTTTTAGTGGATTAACAGAATTTTCTTGTTGAAGTTCAGCTGGTTTTTCTATGTACGTCGTGAAAAGCTTATATGCTTTATTGAAATGCCTCAACGGTTGGTCCCACCATCTTGAAAATGTTGTAAATCTTGTTGCGGACTGTTCAATAAGAACAAAACATACCTTTTATGATAGAGATATTTCTCGACTAACTCCTCTTTCGGTTGGTGAATAATATTACTTGTAGTATCCCAAATCTGGGGTTTTCCGACTTCTGGGACGAAGTCTCCGAGGAAAAGACTGATGCAGTGCTGTTTGAACTGATCGGTGAAGGAATTGTTCAGATGTCTTTTGATCGAGGTAAGAAATTCGAGCTTTCTTTTCTTCGGCGTTGCGCTGACGATAGCCTGCTTATGAGCGATTGACCCTCCGTATTGTAGGGAAATATAGTCACCCATCCGCTCATACATACCTCTGAATGCCATCAAGACGCTCTGATCGAGCATATTATGCTTCAATGCTGCTCCGCCAGACTCGTAAAATTTAGTCAGCTGTCCACAACAAGTTAGACCACATTATTTCCAGCGAATAAAAGAGGAATACCTGAAGGGTAAGAGCAACTTCTCCAACTAACTGCTGGAACACATTAGTTCTATCGAGACAATCGATGCAATTCGATCTGATCACTCCCTTTTGAAAATCAATTTTTTGTAGATTTCTATTCGTCATTGGAGGGAAGTTAGTCGTTGAAGACTTGATTTTGCAAATTAAACTTACTTTTTACGGGAGTAAGTGGTAATCGTGAACATTCCGGTCTTCATCACCAACAAATAGGAAATACTTGCGGTCTTCTCAACGAATTCCTCTTTATCTCTATCAAATGGAGATGAGAATTCTGATATATGTGGGAAAATATGAAAAATTTACTTTTTCAGCAAAGCTTTAATATCGTGATGAAAATATTTCACTTTTAAGTTCTCTGGCAGCAGCATGTTGACTGCTTGTACTGCTCTTTCGTACTCTTCTGTGATTTTCGCTTCTCTAGGATGCTTTTCTTGACCCTTAACGAGGTTGATCAGATACAACTTCGGACCGTAATTGGCAAACAGATCGCAGATGTGCTTGGTTGTCGCAGTGTAGTAAATATCAGACGATGAGTTTACTTCACAAAGAGGTGTTTAGCATAGTCAGAGAGAAGAGTTAAAAAATTACTATTGATGTCTGGTTTAGGATTGTAGACGTGAGGCATCTGGTACCAAAATATCGGCGCAGACCCTCTGACTTGAACATATGATGAGCACACAGGGTTAAGTGTTGTAGTATTGCTCAACTCTATTGCAATTTGCTCTGTTTCAACAAAATTGGCGACAAACCCCTTTGAAAAAGTCAATTTCCATTTACATGACTCCAAATTTTTTTTTACTTGAGGATTGATTCCTCTTCTAATATAACGTGTTCCGGCATGATGTCGTGATCTTCGAGCTATCAGCAGGATCGTAAAGCACTTCGACCAGGAATCGACCTCTAAAAAAGAGCTCATTTACTGTTTCTCAGGTGCTAATTTACTCATCTGCTCAACGTATCCATGGATAACGGGTACAATCCAGCGAGGATTCCTTAAACTTTGCGCGAAGGGAAATATCATTTTGTAGTTCCAAAGAAACGTATCATTAAAATGCAGCAAAGGTGGGTCATCCGAAATGTTATAGCCGCCTGAAGGGACAGATTCATTCACTTTTATCTCAGCCACTTCCTGCGCATTGTGCGACCGAACGCAATTCCTTTGCAAAGAGTTGGTTAAATCGTACACATGACTGAAATAAAAGCCATCGTTAAAATCCAAGCTCTCTATCATATTGCGATAACTACAGAAGTAAATAGCATAGCAATTAGAAACCCCGTCAGCAAGAGCAACTATACCGGTCTTCGAAATCTTTCGTCTTATTGATTTTTTTCATTGAAAATAGTGGGATCGTGAGCGTATCGGTTATTTTATAGATTTTTTGGTCTGAACAGTTGAGTTAAGCCCTGGTAGTAAAGAGATTTGAACGTACTTCCGATTTTCCCCACTCTGACCTTATCGGTGATGAATCTGATATAATACCCCTCGAGAAACCTATGAAAACCTGCAAAAAGTTGCGCTATATGCCTGGAAAACAATTTACCCATGATGCCGTATGCTTTGCAAACAAATTCCAGCTCGTCTATTTGAGTGGAGCAACATCAATTTTAGATGAGAGTATTTCTATTATATTACCTTGCTTTTCTTCGAAGAACTCTTTGATCTCAGGCTTGCGGTAGCTCTTTGGGTCTTCCTCGATGATGTCAGAGAGAGGGAAAAAATCGTTTTCTGAAACAGGGTTCCTTTTCTTGACGTAGAGGACACTGAAGCTGTATTTTTTCTTATCAAATCCAACTAATGTCAATCCCTGGTGACGAGAGATGAGGTTGAGGGCTAAGCAGATGAGGATACTTCACTGGTCTGGTAAACAGAGATCTTTGAGATAGGATTGCACATGAGATTGCTCTCGTAATCATATCTAAGCAACATTGCGTATTCCTGATTGACTAGTTTTAATTGATATTCGGAAATTATTTGAGAGATGCAGTAATAAAAATTGTATTAAAGAAGTGGATATCTAAAGGAGAAATAGAAGGATGTAAT
>ENA-UOUE01001606-UOUE01001606.1-compost-metagenome-genome-assembly--contig:-NODE-1606-length-13629-cov-3.441042_pt1 | contig 13629 bp, 12 predicted proteins | sample MGYA00238146_ERZ747223 | MGnify/ENA primary metagenome ERZ747223 (study PRJEB28781, sample SAMN06268865) | compost metagenome | isolation source: single cell | place: USA: California, Emeryville, Joint... | reverse complement strand
TGGAAGCAGAGAATTGTATTATTCTTAAAGTTGTAGCTGAGAATATGTAATCACAATTTTCACGTTATACACATGCTTTGATATTTCATCAATTCCTGGTCAATAAACTTAGAAAATTAAGCTTACATTCATAAATTTGGTGATGAAATAGAGAAATTAAAATCTTGAAACTTCAATGGGGAAAAAATTTTAACAAATACATGTAGTAATCATTGAAGACATAAGAGAGGGAAAAGACACTATCTCTTGCAATTGTACATAATAAGTGGCAATAATAATCCTTAACTCTTCCCAATTTTTTATCATAAAGCAAACGAAAAAAATTAGATTTTAGTGATTTGAAATGAGATATAAATTTTACTATATTCGCAGATATACAACATGATTAGTAAAAAATTGAAAACTTTCATGTATATTCTATTCCTTACCATCATCGAAACAACTTAATAATTAGGTATAAAAAAGTAAAACAAAAAAAGTATGATATTATTTGTAATGTTCAATAAGATTAAAATATCATTCGACAAGCCTACAAAAAACTACTAATTTTTCTTGCATTCGTCATATTCACATCATTTCTTGAGGCTTGAATGAGGTGCGAAATCGTAGAGTGCCTGAGGCTCACTCTCAACAATTTCGTCTGGACCTATCGTAGCTTCTTGGTCATCTAACACAGGTGAAAGATCACATTCAAACAGCTCATTTGCACTGAATGGGTTTCTCTTCGGTTGATGGTCAATTTTATCAAGCGTCGTCGCCTTCGAATTCAAATGTGAAGCGGTTGATAGCGTGGCCGGTCCTTTAGTAACACAAAATGCGGATTTCTTGTTTGATTCTTCTTCACTAAGCAAATGCTTCAGAGTGAAGATTTCTTCATGATCTTTCGAATGGAAGGAAAACCCATCGAGGTATGTGTTTCTACGAACGAGCCTCTTCTGTGGCGAAAACCAATTTTTGGAGTCAATTAATATATGAGTATCAGTATCTGAACTGAGTTTCGTCACTGCTTTCTCTATCGAAAGATAGGAAATACTGATTGGCGCTTCTCTGGGTGCATCCTTCAACCAGCTGTGATTGAGGATCTCATCTATTCCATGGGCTCCTAACCGCTTTCTTGGATCTTTTCTAAACAATTGCCGGAGAAAGTCTTGGAAACTTGAGCTTAAGTTTGATGGAATCTCAATTTCTCTTCCAATAATCTCAAAAAACAAGTCATCTATGTTTTGCTTAGGGGTAAATGGGCCTTCCCCCATGACAAGTTCGAAGGCTAATGTGCCGACGTTATAAAAATCAACTGAAAACGAATAGCCTTGATTCTGGATGATTTCTGGCGCACAATATCTATTGTAAAACACGAGTTAGATCGTGTCACCAGAGGAAGCGGGTATATTACTTAGGTGTTCCACAGATTGAAAAGTTGAGGTCTTCATTAAGTGTGTGCTTGCTAAGACCGAAATCCGCTAGGTAAACCCCACCTTCGAGATCCAGTAGGAGATTATTAGCCTTTTTTCAAAGCCACAGTCAATTAAAGGTTGCTTATTAGTGCGGATTTTACTTTTAGATCCCGGTGGATGATTCCTTTAGAATGAAGTCCTCGTAGGATTTCCAAAGTATGCTTGATATAATATTTGGCGTTTTGCTCAGAAAGGGGTCCGTTATTGGTAATGTAAGTCAGCAAGTCGCCTCCAGGGCAATATTGCAACACCAGATAGAAGAATTGGTCCTACCAATGAGAGTTAGTTAGTCTGAAGTTTATTCTGTCATGTATATACTGTTTGAAATGCTGCGTGCAGAGAAACGATACCAGCGTCCTTTGCCAAAAGCATGATATCTCTCTCATCAATCACCCTTTGCAGCTCTTTCGGGTTCATCGATCGTTTCCGCAATTGCTTGATTGCGTAAAACTTCCCATCATGCTTATTGCGAGCTAAATTGAAGTGTTAACAAGCTTCTAAAGAATTGTCTGTTACCTAGGTAGATCCGAGCAAAAGCACCCTTTCCCAAACACCCACAAAGCTCAAAGTCTTGGAGGCTGGTACAATGGTCTTTCTTGCCTTCGTTTTCAGGAGAAACAACTGTTTGAAGCGATATTTTTTTAGGAAACACCCCGAGAGTCCTTTCGGGGATAGTCAGAAGATAGTCTAGCGACAGCAAGCCATCAGTCGTCCTAAGGCCTACTATTCGAGAAATCTCTTCAGCTCTCTTTCCTGACTTGTCCATTTCTCTCAGCTTATGCTTAGTTTCCTCCAAAAGCCACCCAATGGTGTTTTTTTCTGCGTTTTCATAAGTTAGCTCGATTTTAATGGTTGAGTGGTTCAAGAACTGGATCTTGATAGTCTTTGATTCCTTTGAGCTTCTTGTGGACATTTTGTCAGTTGTTTCATTGAGAGAGAGTGACCGCTGTGTTGAACGGGTGCTGGCAGATTTTTGTTTTTTGAAGAGTGAGCTGAACATAGCTTTCATTTAATCTTTTCAGGGAACAAATAATTAAGTTATAAAATTTTCTAAAGAAGAGGTTTACAAGAAGGCTTCTCAAACGATCCTCAGTTTTTATTACAGATTCCGAAATTTAAATAATCTTCAAGAAATCATAGGAGCAAATTTAATTGATTAAAAGTTCTTTTAAAACCTAAAAAAGTTCTTTTACAAACTTCGCAAATTTTCAAATGGACCAGTTCGAACCAGTTTTGATCTTTTCCAAAATCTCATTGCAAAAAAGGGAAGAATTCTTCTCAGTTGAGCGATATGAAAGCCATGGAAGGGATCTTCAATGATTGTGTCTCACGAGACATACCTGGTTTTTTGATAAGCCCTTTTTTTTACAAAATAAGACAAGTAGAGCTGCAAAAAAGTTAAATACGAATTCCCCCGAACCAACTTAGATTATTTAATCGAATTTAATTTCAGTAGCACCGAATGACTATGATAAAATTATCAATTTGATAGCTCAAGCATTTCGGGGTACTTTCGAGAGCCAAAATAATCGATAATTACTTTTGATTTTTTTTGTTAAGTAATTGAATGAGATGAGACATAGGCAACAGAGACTCCTTTGAGCTCTTAGTGAGACTGACTTAGCGTTGCATAAACGGAAATTGAACAGTCGTCATCATTGATCAAAAGAATAACCTTTGCTAGTGGGAAATAACAATTATTAGGTATGTTGCTTTTCAAGCGCCTGATTTTGAAGTCCCATTGCTAATCCTTATCTAATAGAGTAGAGTATCCATTAGAAAAATATTTACGAGTCTAAAGAGAATCTACTTTTGTTGGGTCTACTTTCTTTGATTCGCAATTTTGTTGGAAGTGAAATCTCTCTCATTTTGGTTGAATTGACGTCAAATTGAAGGGCAAGACATTTTGCTTGATGTTAGTCCGTTTCTGGCAGCAGTAGCTCATTAGCAATAATTGCGAAATACGAATAAGAATGCACCACGAAAAAAGTTAGATGCAATCCACTCGTTGAAGCAGGAAGAGAACAATATATCTAGTGCTAGGATCTTGCTTGTTTTACTCAAAAGATATGGAGAAAGAGAAAAAAAAAAAACACCCCAAGATTCCCAAAAAGATTGGAAAAAATTGCGAGTTCAGAAATTGAAGCTCTTTTTTTTTTTCCTTCAGTACTCACTCTAAATTACCAAACAACATCTTACCTGAATGCATGAGAATTACAAATGTTAATTAACCTTACATAAGCAATGTTTTACATGAGTCACTACAAATGTTATGAGTGAGACTGTGAAGAACCTTCAGGGCAATTCGTTATCAATTCTAAGAATTCAAAGCTTTTCGCGCTTCGAGTTTTAATGCAACAAAAAATCACTGAGTTAATTACCGGCAAACTTTATGGCTTTCTTTTATGAGCAATAACATCTCGCAGTAGAATAAATTTGAGAAGTTATAAAATTTTTTTGGTACTACATATGTGTCTTATTAATCCATTCTAGGATAACTCTTTGTTGAAAATAGAAAGAATATTACTTTCATCTGGTTTGTCTGTTCTGAATATTCTCTGGATCTAAAGCAAAGACTGATTGTAATGATGACTAGCTCCATATCTTTCAAAGATTTCAATTGAAGAGTTGTATTTAGCAAGCTGAGAGCTGATGAATTACAGTAGAATAAGCAGTATATTTTTAATCTCCCATTTGTCTGCTCTGACTTTCTTTGAATTGTTTTTTGCCGCGAGAGTTATAGCTTAGTGGTATTATTTTAAATATTTCCCGGTAATATATTAAATTAAAAAAATACTCTTAGAAAGGCTCTACCCATCAGCAAACTAAGTGTTAATCTACGCAATGCAAAGCACAGAATATCTCGAGCAAGACAGCGAAACCCAACTTTTGATGAAGTTCAAAAGGGACCAATTCGCTGTTGAAATTCGTAAAAAAAAGAACGCAGATGTCATCAATTCCAAAAGAATGAAATTTTCAAGAGCTCGCGAAAGCAAACTTCATGATAATCTAAACCCCATCACGAAAGATGACGGTGATGTAAACATCCACCTGCAACTCTCTCACATCCCCGCTTTTCAATTAGATGCAGCAACTTTTCGTTGAACTCGTCTCCAATTTTAACAAAGCTCTCAAAGAACCAAACTATGAACTTCTCTGCACGGTTCTTGGCGAATTGAGGAAATTGATTTCTGAAGAAACTCAAGTTCCAGTCGATTATTTTTACACAGCAGGCATTCTTCCCGACATTGCAAAGATTCTCGATGATCACAAAATTTCGCAGGAAATACAAACTGAAGCTTTATGGATTCTGATCAACGTTGCGTCACTTACTGACCAAGACACGGAATACGTTGCTGAATCTTTGGATGGAATCGAGAGAGTTCTGAATGTACTGCGACGTACTGAAGACGAAAACGTGAGGGATGATGTATTTACTCTCTATTCCAGGCTCGCTTCACTCACTAACAACATTTATTCCCTAGTGCATATGGCTCTTAAGCAACATCGCGATCACTTCAGTAAAATATCGAGATACAATCCTAGACTACAATATGATCGAGTATATGACTCACCAACTCGCTACGAAGATCGTTAAATTGAGTCATTTGAAAAACTGGACTTGGTTTGCAAGCAACCTTTGCGCAGGAAAGCCACTCCCGGACTATGACAAGGTAAACTATTCGTATTTGATATTTCTGCAATTGAACTGAGAGTAGGTTCGCGGTGTCCTACCATTTTTAGAAGATTGCTTCAAGGTGACTGATACTGAAGTGCTCGAGAACGTGCTCTGGGCTTTTGCCAACCTATCTGAGGTCGACCCTAAGCAGCTTGATGAGGTGATGCAATTCCTCCCGCTGAGAAGCGTGATCAGCTATGCGAAAAAGGATGGCAAAAGCGAGCTCAGAGCACCCAGCATCCGAATTATCGGGAATCTTCTCTCAGGAACAAGAGAGCAGACAGCGGTAGGATAAAATTTGTTTTCTGCAAGCTCACTGTGAATTAGATTCTTGTCAAAGAAGGTGCGATAGAAGTACTGGGAGATCAATTATATTCAAGTCAAACCAGGGCTAAGTTAGAAGCTTTGTGGAGTCTGTCGAATATATTTGCCGATAGCGAGGAATTAATTGAAAAAGTGTTAGAATATAAGGATATTGTGCCGCGGGTAGTGTATTTGTTGCATTCTGATGTTCCAGAGGTACTATGATTCTTATTGATATGGAATAATAAACGGATATCTCATGCTAGGTGAAGAAGGAGGCTATGCATTGCATTACGAATATGTCACTGTTGGGTTCGGATGAGCAAATTCATGTGCTTATCAATCTCAAAATAATCGAAGCAATTGTTGATTTCATGAAGAATAAAAGAGATGCCGATTTTTTGGAGCTAGTGCTGGAGTGCCTGGAGAATATCCTAAGCAGTGGGCAAAGGCAGGCGTCAGCTACCACTCCAAATGTTCATCTTTTGTATTTTGAGAAAGTTGGCGGAGTTCTCGCAATTCAAGAGCTGCAAGATCATTCAAATTCGAAGATTTATCAGAAAGTTTCTTCTTTAATTGACAAATATTTTGATTATGACTAGAAGTTTAAATGTGTTTTAATGATATGTATGTTAGATCCCTGAAAGGTTTACTGATTGGAAGCTCATGAATTATTTTTTTTTTTCGATGATAAAGATGTTTTTCGATACCAACTCATATGCGTGGAAGATAAGAGTAGAACTCCAGGGCTGTATTAAACTCTGGCGCCAGTTGAGCTTCAAGGAAATAATAAGTTCCTTTTTCAACTGTATTAAAACAAATTCATACGAATAATTGTTAGATGAACCTTTTCAGAACCACCCAAACCAACATCAATATGTAAAAGCCCTAGTCTTCGTTCGAAATAAAATGAGCAAGAGCTCAAACTTTTTCGGTTTTAGAGCTCTTTGCTTAGCAGTGAAATGCCAGCAGATGGAACAATATTTAAATTGTAGCAGCTTAAGGTTAAATTATATTATACTAAAGATTACAACGTGGAAGTTTTCGAAAACTCTCACAAATACACGGATCTTATCCTAAAAATTTATGGCGATAAAATAGTCAATAATCCGACTGAAGCTGCAAGTCTCTATTATGATTTCGCTAGAGCCTCGCGAATATTCGGAAATCACCTTCATGCCAAAGAATGGATGGAAAAAGTGCTTATGAAGTTCGAATTTCTGGCGAACTGGGTAAAAAGGAAAGGAAATACCCCATGGTTCTCCGAGAATTGGACAATGCGTATGAATCACTTGGTAATTATCAAAAACAGCTAGTATTACTAACAGAGACTCTGAAAATATGGGAAAAGCATCACCCTATAGAGTATCTTGAGATCGTCATCACTCTCAACGACCTGACGAGGGTTTATATATAGAAAATTATTATGAGGAATGCCATCCACAAATAGGGATCACTCTTCTAAAATCAGCTAGGGCTTTCAGTGCTCTGGGAGATCATCTAGAGCAATTTGACTTTTCTTCTCGCGCTCTAACAATATTTGAAAAGGCTTTTGAGAAAAGGGTTCATTTACTAATTGGAGTTGCGCTTGAAAATAAAGTCCAAGCTCGTTACCAAATTTGTAGAAATATTGAAGAAGAAGTATTGATCCGAATCATAAAAATATTCAATGAGCATTATGGTCACCTAAATTGCCAGACTTTGAAGATAGAAGCGCTGTTGCTCCCTCAAATGAGTTAACCTTAAGGCGGCGGGTTTGCATCGAAGACAGCAAACTTTGCTACAATCTTAAATTAATCGCAGTATAATAATGGAAGGTTGCCATTCTCAACGCTGCACAGCAAATTTTTTTGGCTTCTTCACCCTAATTATTCATTTTCTTAGTTATGCCATGATGAATTAAGGAACTTCTTGTATATATTAAGAATTTTACAATTATTTTATACTGGCCTGAATAATTTTAAACGAATTTTCAGTACGCACCTCATTACGAATAAAATTCACCTCTCATTATCTTCTCTGTCCCGAATCATCAATAAAACCTTAGTTTTTGAAGAAATTTTGCTATATTCTCTGAAAAACACACTTTCTGATAAGCATCAGTTTTTTTCCTGATCATGCTATTATCATATCCAAGCGCGCGATTGGTAATTTCGAATATGTAATCTGATGTGAGAGAATTAAACAGAATAAAAAATTTGCTCAGGTTTTAAAACAGCATTTACAATGGAATCCGCGAAGAAAGGAGCCTTAAAACAATTTGAGATTGAAAATAACATCGTTACAGAAGACGCTCTCTTTGAATTTAATGATGATGAGTACCAGCTAATGCTTAGAGATCGTCCTTGGAACAAAGAGTATGTTTCTGGTAAGTTTTCTGTTGTTTCTCATCCATACTCCGAACAGACCCTACTATTTCAAAAAAGTGAAGATTTCTGCAATCGCTCTCATCAAGATGGTTGCTCATACTAAGTAACCACTTTACTCTTTATCTTCTTTCATTCTGTAACTATGATTAGGTCAGGTGGAGAACTTGAAGTTATGGGCCTTATGCAAGGCAAAGCTTATGGAGGTGCGCCCTTGTTTTGTTCTTCTTCTTTAGCTAAATTTCATAGATACGCTGATTATAATGGACTCCTTCCCCCTCCCTATAGATGGATCTCATACAACAGTCACCGCTACAAATCAGGCTAACGAATTTATAACTCGCTATACCGAACTTGAGGATGCGGTAGGTTCATCTCCCCACTACTTTCATCAATAAAAACTGAATTCATTGGCAGGTGAAACGCTCTGAAGGCATGATTGGCTGGTATCATTCTCATCCTTCATATGGTTGTTGGCTTTCAGGTAACCAAATCAGGTGTGAACTGTAAGAAATAACTAATAACCTCAGGTATTGATGTGTCGACTCAGCAGCTGTACCAAATGATTGGTCCTTACGTTGCTGTAGTTATTGACCCAATTCGGACAATGACAAACCGGAAAAGTCGATATTAGAGCCTTTAGAACCTTTCCAGAAGGTTACAAAGGAAACTGTGAAGTTCAGCAAGATCTCGTACCTGAGACATTGATACAAGATTGGGGGATGCACTACCATCGATATTATTCACTCCCGATTTCATATTATAAGAGCTCACTTGACACTGAGATCCTCGAGACTGTGTGAAACAAGTATTGGATCGATACACTCTCTACTAGCACAATTTCTCAAAACAGGAACTACCTTTCTAAGACTTGCTGCGATTTGTCATTAAAAGTGGCGAAATTAATGAAATCTAACACCTATGACAAAGCTATCACCCTTGATAAGCTCATTAGCAAGAATAGATCCGATTACACAGATTACACGAAATACTCTTCTGAAAAAGTTCAAGCTCTTATTCAAGAAGCTATCAGAGGCGCTATCTTTGGTTCAAAATAAGCAAGTAGTGTTATAATTTGTGTAGCTGAGTGAGCAGCATAACCTCATGAAATTTCTAAGGAATTACATAGGGATTAAGATATGTTTTTCATTTGACCAAAATTTATTTCATCATTACTGGTGTGAGACTTTCATAGCATTCTCAAAATTTATACTACTCCTTGAAATTTAAAGAAATGGGTTGCCCGTGTCTTCTGAGGGCAAGTAGATTATCATCACAAATAAAATAATTCTCAAAAAAAAGGTAGCAGATGGCACAAATTCAACAATTGATCCTTTTGAGCATTTCAAAGATTAACAGTACTATTATCAGATGAAATAAATTAAAACTCACTTTCAACTGATAAATGAGTGAAGATCGTCCCTACGCCTCAATTCCAGAAAAGCAGTTCATAGCATTTCTGAAATCAAGATATCCTCATCACCCGCCCTCTCCAGATATGAATGGGTATACATATAATATCCTTTCTCCAGAAAACCTCTACACATTGGAATTGAACGAGTATCATAATATTCTCTTGGAAGATATTGAGGCTATCCCTGACTTGAACGGACTTGAACTGTTTAAAAAAAAACTCTTTAGCCTTATGGAACATTCTCAAAGACTCATAGAATTCAACGCAAGTATATATGAAAAAACTAAAGCTTTTGAAAAAACCGTTCCCGACTTCACCATTCCACTTGTACAACTAAGCAAAAAGATTTTAGTTTCAGGCTCTCTGGAAAGCCAAGACTTATTCGATAAAAACATCGAATTGTTGCAATTTTTTCAGCAAAAGCTTCAATTATTTGCAAACATATATAATCAAATTGCAAAAAATACCTATAAAATCTCTGTCGAATATGATATTCCGTTCGCTGAACCTAGCAAAGCATATAACCCAGCCGAATTTACTCAAGAGGCACTCTATTCCCTTAGAGGGTTGGAATTCACACTCGGGCAAGTCGCTAATATTGAAGATAGAAAGAAATTAGCTGATTGCCAGAACGTGCTACAGACCCTTCAAACAGACCTTGTGAACTTCTTCTATTTTCTCATCTGCGATAGGAAGAAAATACTACAGAATACTTACGATTTTCTCACTGAGCAGAGCATATTCATCAACCAAATACACTTCCAAGCGCTTTCTCATCTTAGATTGCTATTCATCGATTCACAGATCATCATTTATATCGACTCCAAGCTTACGAACAACGTGTCTCTGTTAAGAAGGAAAGCTGATAACTTCCGAGGCATTTTAAAAAATGTCGGCAGCATGCATGATGAGCTGCATTTCTACTCCAATAAGCTCACGATTCTGCGGAGAGATAGTAAGCGATTAGCTGAGATGGAAGCAAGTTCGTTTTTTCCGCGTATCAGGAAAGCCCTGTGTCTGAAAGTGCTATCCTCACTATTGAATATAGATCAATTACTACACAGACTACTCAACTCTTTAACTATCCTGAACGAGTTGGCTACTGGGGAGACTCAAGCCGAACAGCTATTCACTAAAATCGAGCAGTTTTTACGTGAATCTACTCAAGAAGGTTTCGTTAAGCAGAAGAACCTTAACAAAAATTTGATCGGGCAAACTTGCAATCAATTTCAGATCGAACTGCAAGAGGCGAACAAAGTATTCGCGAAACACGATAAATCAATGGAGATATTTCAATACGTTACGAATTATAGCGCTTTCAGAAAATTTTTTAAAATCTATTTCATGAAACTCGAACAAAGGAAAGACGAGGTGGTAAAACTGGCAAAACCTTCGTTTAAAAACGCTGAGGAAGAGTTAGTGGAGATAATTCACCTTTCAAACAAACTGCTGCAGGACTTGTCGCAATTTGCGAACGCTTCCAACCTCCAAGCATATGTCTTCGAATTAGACTATAAAAAACTCGAGAAGTTCTATCTGCAGATCGAAAATATGACAAAAGAAAGCCAATTCTTGAGCTACAAGTTAGATGGCTTCAATGAGTCTACTAAATTATCCGATGATTTTCTTAAAGGACGTGCACAATATAATTTTGCTGATATTTTGCGCTGTATCACTAACCTGCGGTTTCTCAAGCTCCTCTTCTCAAGCATTGAGTTTGTGAACGAGGCTTACATCACTGGAGTTATCAAGGAAATCAACTACGAAAAAAGAAATGAAAATCTTGAAAACTCTATCGTGAAAATCAAGCATCATATTTCTGAATGCAATAAGTTCTTATTAATCCATGGACATTCAATCGCGACTCAAATAAGCAACTTCGCCAAGAAAAAGCTAGATTTTCATGAGAAAATAGTCGCTGTGATGGACACTGTGCATAAGAGCGTGAGTTGTCATAGCACTTTCTCTCATTTTCTAACCGTGCAAGACTATACATTAAGGCTTTTTGATAAAACATATCTACTTGCGCTGAAGCAGATTTATGACACGATTTCTCCTCAGCTCTCAGAAACTTCTGATGTCAAGATAACCTCTTCCAGTAGCGAATCCTCTACCGCGGCTTTTGGATTGTTAAAGACTATTTCGGAGTTCCATAATCGCAATCTGCAAGTCATTGATATGATAAATTTAGAAAACATGAAACTGATAATCTATTACCTTGAATTTTTGCTCAAATGCACAGATATTCATCAGAATACCGTCAAAATACTGTATAATATGATGACTGCTGATACAAGCCAAGCTCAGAACAATTTAAACATTCAGACGCAGATGATAAGAAATTTCCAGAGGGTTATTGAAGATTATTTGAACTTTTTCAAGGAATTTGAGTTATGTTATAAATTTTTCAATGAGATGCAGACGACGAAGAATTTTCGGAAAATCGAGAATAGAGAGAAATTGCTTGAAAAGATAAAAGCGTATCGAGTTTGGTTTGATTACTGGAGCGGTGTGCAGAAATTGATCAAAGATTTTTATGAGGTTGATGAGCAGGTGACAGAGCAAGACGAGACGATTCGGAAGGATGACTCGAAGAGCTTGTTGCTTATTAAATTTTTTCAAAATCATGTCAATCGTGATGAGACTCGAGAAATGTCAAAAGTTACTAAAGATTTTCTGGTTGCAATGTTTAAGATAGATCTGGAAAGTTAAATCTGCGATTATATAATTATGAGAGTCCTCCCTGAGAATTGATTTGATGTTTTTGTAGGAATGTATGTGTATTGTTTAAAATTCTTATTTTATTCTTGTCCCTGAAGATATTCTACGAGTGCAGGTACTGTTATGTCGATTATATTCAGTGTTGAGCAGAAAAGAGAGAGAGGAAACGAGGGAATAACTGAGCTTTTTGGAAATGATTAATGCCAGATGCGGGAGCATCCGTTAACGATTGGACAATTTATAAAAAAAGTTGTTGAATAATGCATTTGGGGAAAAAGTTTTTGAATAGTAATACATGGAAGAGACAAGCTCCATTCTAACAAACCTTTTGTATTGTTTCAATCTTTCTCAGCCTCCCCAGCACGGCCAGCTGTTGTAACAATAAAAATATTCCTTGAGAGATTCTTACCGTATTGGAAGTTAAATCTACGCTGAATTTTAGGCACAACAATAAATTGTGAAATGTTCTCGTTTCAGATTATTCACTGCATTTTTCCTATCCGTACCACCCAGCTCCAGTTTGGCAGCTCCCATGATTATTTATTTCATCATTTCCTAATCATTGCACCAAAACCAGCATTTCAAAAGCAAATTTCTTAATGTTTATTTCGCTGAAGAAGTTTGCAGCCGTTCCTTTCACTCAATCACTAAAGAGTAAGTAATGATTATTACTCTGCCAGCCCTTAGCTCTTACTACTAATTGATAATTATTCGAATTTTCGTTTATTTTGTTGAGTAGACGTATAATGTGACAATATCTCTTCCTGTGGTATATAACTCAAAAAGAACTTTGCTTTCCTATAGTTCAGTAGGCTCATTTCTTTGGCTCAGAGGACTCGAAGACATTTTCTGTCATGACCAGTACATGAAAATAGAGATAGCTTAATTTAGATAAATTCTGGTCAGTCTTTCATCAAAAGCAGTAAAAAAAGTAATGAATATCGCGCATGTCAGAAAGCAAAGCAGAATACAGTAAAAGTACTATTTATATCTCTTTAGATAATAAATTTCTATCAGAAAAATTTTCGAATCAATTGAAATTCTTGGCGACATCTTTGCAGAACCGAGACTTCATAGAATGAATATTTCACCAGGCCTACGCCATAACAAAAATCGCTATCAAGCACGCAACGACACATATAAAACAAGCATTGAGGCTCATCAACCTCAATCTCAAAGCATTCAGAGCTCCTCGACACAGAAGTTTCCCACTACTCAGCAACCGAAGAGATCTTTCGAATCAAAGCTCTACAGTCATATCCCCAAGGACTCTGCTAATTTGGAGAAAATGCCAGCAGATTTATTTCTCTTTAAAAGAATTTACTCTCGTCTTGCAGATAGTTCTCATAAACCTGCTGCCCAACTGCCCTCAAAGAAAGAACAGCCAATAAGAGCCTTTGAACCAGAAGCCAATCCAATCAAAATACGACCTTGGTTCGTTATGGCTGACAAAACGAACAAGGTCCCTCGATCCGAAGATCCCAAACCTACTTCGTTTCAGAAATATTCAATAATGACGAGAGATTCAAAAGACATCAAACCAACTCAAATTTCCAATCCCTCTCAAATCGGAGGGGCAAGGTACGTCAGACCTCAATCAGCGAAGCTAATGCCCAAAACATCAATTCAAGGAACTACTACTACCTCTACAGCCTCCTCAAGAACTAACAATTCAGCAAAAAATACACTTAC
>ENA-UOUE01001605-UOUE01001605.1-compost-metagenome-genome-assembly--contig:-NODE-1605-length-13634-cov-3.680755_pt1 | contig 13634 bp, 6 predicted proteins | sample MGYA00238146_ERZ747223 | MGnify/ENA primary metagenome ERZ747223 (study PRJEB28781, sample SAMN06268865) | compost metagenome | isolation source: single cell | place: USA: California, Emeryville, Joint... | reverse complement strand
TGCAGAAACACCGCGTACATGCTATGAATCTGCGAGGCAAACACTAAGCACTGCAAGAACTCGATCAAATACTGAGCAGACCACTTACCGCTCTGCTGCCACACACTTTGAACAGTATGACTCGAAAAGGACAACTCCTCGAGACGTCGATAAAAATATCTCTGACGAAGATGAAGACGTTTTCTTTGGTTATCAAGCCAAAACTCATAGAATAGAGGAAGTAAAGGACGATTTTGTCGAGTCACTTGATGACCCCCAGTTCGAAGATATGGCTACTCAGAGAGCGCATAATCCGTTCTATGGCCTTTGCCAGAAAAATAAAAAAGTGCCCTCTATTTCGACGACAGAGGGTCCAATGAATTCAATGCAACCAAAGCTTCTCAATGCGGAAAGTTCGAACTCTAAGTCTACTAAAACACAAAGATTCAGTGATAGCAACGCTGATAACGATGAAGAACTTGAAGCATCAGAGCAGCAAGACACTTTTGAATATAATCCTTCGGTTCGCAATCGAGGTAGTCTAAACGTGCCAAGCCAAGGAGAGCGGACGAGTCTGTCTCCTGGGATATCGAAGTCATACAGTATGGAGATCTTCAACAATATTCCAACCGTGAGATCTATTTCTATTTCAACGTGGAGCAAAAACTCCTCAAAAAGATTGTTTGGGAAATCATTTACAAATTCAAATGAGGTGTTGAATATGACTAACGACTGGGGATCGTTAGAGATACGTTGTATCTTGAGTGCTCCCTCGAGAGGAAAAACTTATATGGTGAAAAATAGCGATGAAATAGTTGTTTTGAAGAAATTTGAAATGGAAAATAGCCAAGAAAATATTGAATTCCTGGAACACGTCAAGAAGACAGTAAATCTTCTGAAAGAACTCGGGTTAAACCGAATTGTGAAGCATTTTTCAATGTTGTTGGCGAAAGGCCAAGGGAATAATAGTGGAATCATTGAGTATGGGATTGTGAGCGAATATATGGCGGGAGGAGATCTTCAAGACTACCTCAAAGGAAATGAAGAAGCAATCACTTTCAATAAAAGGAAGCAACTCGCGTTTAATTTATTACTGGCGCTAGAAGAGATGCATGCTAATAGACTGAAGCATGGAAACCTGAAGTTGAGGAACTGTTTGTTAAGCAATGATCACAGTGAACTGAAGCTCTCAGATATATTGATTAACGATCATTTGGCAGACAGAGATGAGGATATTTCGCTTGAAGATTTGAAGTTTATGGCGCCTGAGTTAAGAGAAGGCGAAGAGGAACAAGCGAGCTATCGAAGCGATATTTGGTCACTTGGAATCTGTTTTATCGAGATTATAGCTGGTCCTGAGAAAAAGAAAAGGAAGAGCAGACCAAGTTACATCCATACAGAAGCCAAATTGAATGAAGAGATTGAAAGGGCCACTAATTCAATTACCACTGACAGCCAAGGCAAACAAGCTTTTCATAGCTTGGTTAAAAAATGCTTGGTTTGGAATCCAGAAGAGCGTGCTTCTTGTAAAGAGCTGCTAAAGCACGAGTTTTTTTCTGGAATGTAGATCTACAAAGGAATCGCTTGCAAGTTGGACTGCTGTTTCTAAACCGAATGTGTAGTTATCAAATTTGTTAATTATAGGACTTGATCTTGTCCTGGAAATATTCCTTTTTCTGAACTACGGCAGATTCATTATGAATTAAATACCTTGTATCTGAGTTTTTGATAAAACTTCTCACAGTTTGTAAACGATTTACTCATTCTCTCACGCACTCATCTACAAAAAGCTAATCTCTATAGCCAATTGGGTACTCACATAGAAGTATTGCACTCTTTCTATTTCAAACATCCTTTTCCACTGACAAAAAACTAAACGAACCTTGATGCTCTATGCTGAAAATTATCTCTAGTTGCTTCTTGTTTTTAACATGCAAACAAGATGTAACAGTTATTGTGAAATGTCCTCAAAGCCAAAAACACTCTCTTAAAAGTTCTTTCTGGCTGATTAGCACTATTTGACTCTACACATCATAGCAATCTATGCTAATCATGCCGTTGTATCTATCTAGCCCCTCTAAGTTTTCATCAATGATCTTGACCCAAGTATTATCGCTGCTCAGCTCGAATTCTTCATCAAGATAGTTCTTTGTGATATCAGCAAACTCTTGCTGTCTTTGCGATAATTTCGAAATCGTGACTTTTTTTCCTTTGGAGGTGATCAACCCACTTTTCTCAAGCCAGTTCACGTATTTGATCGCACGTTTCAGTCTCGACTTGAGATAAGCGGAGGTAATCTCCAGCATATCGTGGACCATTCTCGTGACTAATTCAGCTTTTTCCTTCGGAGAGTCTTTCAACTCTGGTCCGATATTGGCTTCAATGAACCACAGGTTCAGATCATCATCAAGCATAAAATCAACACCCATCAGCTGATGAGGAGAGCTTATTTGATAAAATTTATGCTGTGTCATTCTGACCAGATGTTGTATTGCGTGCTGGAATTGAGGTCGGAGGTACTCATCAAGCCAGTCCCGACTTTCGACTTTACCTAACTCGACGAGGTGATCCGTGAATTTCGTCAGATTCCAAAATTGTAGGCTTTGGAGTTCGGTTTCATTCATTCCCTCCTTCACAGCTTTCTTAATAGCCTTGTTTGATTGCGCTGTGTTCGTCAAATGCATACCTTTTTCATTGCTATGGACATCGTACTCATAGAACGAGACTCTTAAAAATCCATCGTGATAAAACACGGTCAGCGGATTAACCGACGCGACCAGCATATAGATTCTAAAGTCGAATTTGCGTCCTGCTAGCAGTAAAGGATTGTGAATGTAGCTCTGAACGATCACAGGTTTCTTAATTTCCCCGCAAAGCGCACCCCATTTGTAAGTCTCAGTGAGATTTTTCTCCTCTTCTTCGTCCACAGGCTGCACGCCTTTGCCTTGATGACTAGCAACACTGATTTTTCGAATGAAGACGATGGTTCTTTGTTTCTTTTCTTCGGCATACTGCTCTGTTTTGAGGTAGTTGAACCACTCTATGCACTCTGTCTTATTATCAAGGGATAATGTCTTAGGGAAGAACTTTTTCCCATCATAGCAATGAGGTCTATCCTTGTATTTATGATTGTAGTTAGTTGCGGCAATAGCAACCATATCTTTGCGATAAAGAGCTGGAATTCCTGGTATATGGTTATACATCTGGTATAAGCAGCCGATTTCTTTCCCGATTTCGTGGTGATGATGCAAAGTGACCATGAGATAATAAATCGTCACTCGAGGATCCATAAACCACCGAGGTTGCGAGGAATTCGCTTTTGGAATCACAGCATAAGTGGTGTTTGGATTTAAATCCCTGCCGAGGCTTGGGATGATTGTTTTTCTCATAATAGTGTTCGGAAGGTCGTCCGTGATCCAATTCAGTTCGTTGAAATAGATGTCAGGTTCTTCAACCACGAGCCTTCGGACTTTGTTGCAATACTCTGGGTCTTCTTTGATTCCAAGATACACTACCCCAAGTCTCTTGGAGTTTTTGTTGGTTTGGATGTAGTACTGCTCTGGCATGGGCTGGTAGTTCTCAAGTAGTTCAAGAACTTCGTATGCTCGTTCTTTATTAATGAATTGCCGGGATTCTATTGTTTCTTCCATAAAGGGCTCATCCGTCTTGACGACTCCACTCGTAACGAGGAGCACGAAGATCGCAACGGCATTGAGAATGGCCAGAGAAGTTGCCAGGTTTCTGAGCGTTAACATTTCACTCAAAGTTTTTTGGGATTATTTGATTAAATAACTTTAAAGAGCAGTGTATTTATCATCACAGATGGAAACGGCTATAGAAACTTCTCCGAAGTATATGGAATTCTACGAGCAGAAGTAATATGATTTCTGAGAAAGTTCTTCTTCTAAATTACCATAAGAGAAGTTCTTACGAATCCAAAAACGCTCTGCATTTGATAATATGATATTCATTAGATTCCTTAGAAATCCTTGGAATAAAATTACAGATGTCCAATGGCTGAATAATTAATTGCAGTTGCATACTAATGGTTTTTTAATAAAGACTTTCGCTGGTGCAGTTTTGCAACGAGCGTTTCTAAATTAGTAGATACATTCTATTTTCGCTATATATCGAAGCACTCAATTCCAAACATATAATTGTATCTATCCAAACCGTCCTTATTCTCATCAATGATTTTAACCCAACCATTATCACTTCTTATTTCAAACTCTTCATCTAAATAATTCTTCGTGATATCTGCAAACTCTTGCTTTCTCTGTTCTAATTTAGAAATTTTGACTTTTCCATCATCATCTCTTGTCAATAATCCTGATTGATCAAGCCAATTGATGTACTTGATTGTTCTTTTTAGTCTCGACTTGAGTTGTGCATGCACTATCTCAAACATATCCAAGATCATCGTTGTAACTAAAGTTTCTTTCTCTTTAGGAGTCCCCTTCAACTCAGGTCCCGCATTCGCTTCAATAAACCACAGATTCAGATCATCATCAAGCATAAAGTCAATTCCCAGAAGCTGCCACAAGGCACTTGATGGAAAGAACATGTGCTGTGTCATTCTGATTAAATGTTGCATTGCGTGCTGGAACTGCGGTCTGAGGTAAGTTTCAAGCCAATCAATGCTTTCTACTTTCCCGACTTCAACCAGATAGTTCGTGAACCTTGTTAAATTCCACATTTGTAGGTTTTCAAGTTCAGTTTCATTCATCAGACCCTCTTTGAGCACCTTTTCTTTTGATCGGATAGACTGTGCTGTGTTAGTAAGGTGCATTCCTTTCTCCTTATTCGTAACATCGTATTCGAAAAGCGAAACTCTAAGAAATCCATCGTGATAATAAACAATTAATGGATTCACAGAAGCAATCAGCATGTAGATTCTAAAATCAAATTTGTGGTCGACCACCAGCAGAGGATTGTGGATATATCTCTGCACAATAACGGGATTCTTCACACTTCCGCACAACTTGCCGTTCTGATATGTTGCTGTTAGATTCTTCTCTTCGTCTTCATCGACTGGTTGGACTCCTTTTCCTTGGTGGCTTCCGACGCTTATCTTTCTGATAAAAACGATTGTTTTTTGCCTCTTTTCTTCTTCATATTCTTTTGTGTTGATGTAGTTAAACCACTCTCGACATTCTGTCGCATTGTCCAGAGCCAGCGTCCTTGGGAAGAATTTATTCCCATCGAAGCATTGCGGTCTATCTGCATATTTATAAGTATAATTCGTTGCAGCGCTGGCAATGGTATCTTTCCGGTATAGTGTTTCTATACCAGGGATAATATTGTACTCTTGGAATAGACAACCAATCTCTTTTCCTAGACGATACTGGTAATGCATCTCTCTCACCATGTAGGTGATGGTAACGTCAGGATCCATGAAGAAAGGACCTTTTGGTCTTCCTTTAGTTTTTTTAGCCTGGCTAGTCATTGGATTCAAGACCTTTCCAACGCGTGGTATGAGTGTACTGCGCATGAAAGTTGTAGCCGGTTCATCAGTGAAAAAGTTCAGTTGATTGAAGTAAATTTCAGGTTCTTCGACAACTAATTTACGGACTTTTTCACAATATTCAGGGTCTTGTTTGATTTCGAGGTACATTTCCCCGAAGGCCGTCGGATATGAGTAGTGCTTCTCCGGAACTTCAACGTAAGCGTCAAGTTGGTTGAGTACTTCAAATGCGACTTCTTTGCTATGGAATTTGTGAGATTCTATGGATTCTTGTAGATATGCTTCTTCCGGAGATTTGAAGACTCCGCTGGAGATTAAGAAAACTAGGATTGCACTAGCGTTGAGAAACACCAGCACATTAGCGAGGGTTTTTAAAGAGATCATATCTGGATCAAAAAAAGCTGTTTTAAAAATTTGAAATAATAGCTGTATGTGAATTAGAATTACTGAATAACAACTTTCAAACAATAATTAGAGTTTTTGCTATCCCTATGATATACCGTTGCGGTTAAGCGTCGAGAAATGTATGGGTTACTGCGCAAATAGGATATGGGCGATGTAATATAATCAAATGTTAAAAGGTTCCTAACAAAGGAGCCATTCCGATATAAGCAACCATCCGATTTTCCAGAGTTGCATTTTTTCAGAGGTACAATGAATTATAATACCTCACTTAGTAAATCTAGGAGAAGAGGAGAGAGAACAAAGCCATTCCTGACATTTTGAAACAATTAGCTCACCATATGAAACAAACAATTAGATTTGATCTCATATCTTATTTCGGGGAATGAGAAGCTATTCCTGATTTCACGCATCTATCGTTCTAGCATATCTCTAGAGTTCTCATAGTGTTGCTATGGTGATCATCAGTATCAAATAATTAAAATTTTTTCCCCTTAAAGTCAACTGAACAGTGATATTTTTGGACACTACAACCAATACGTGTGTAGGAACTTGTCCGGATGGCTACTGGGGAGATACAACTAATAATACATGCAAACCATGTTATATTTCACCAAATCCTGCAACCGATATTTCAAAGAGCTGTAAAACCTGCTTTGGACCCACTCAGATAGAGTGTTCAAGTTGTAATTCAGGAAACTTTCTGCATAGCGTAAACAGTTCCTGTTTGAGCTCATGTCCTGATGGATGGTATGCGAACCCAGCATCAGACTCATGTGATCCTTGCTATACGACCTCAGCAACTTCAGGATATCTTTCGTGTGCAACCTGTAACGGTCCAAACTATAACAATTGTCTCTCCTGCAATCGCGAGGAGATTGTTTCTGCCTTATTATTCGTGCCTTTGAGTACTTGTGTCGACGCTTGTCCAGCAGGATGGTTCCCAAATTACACTACCGAGGCCTGCCAACAGTGCTATCAAGCCACTCTTCCTTCTCAACAGAATAGAACGTGTGCAACATGTACTGATTCGCTCTCAACTAGTTGTCTCAGTTGTCTTCCTGGAGAATACCTCATGTCTACTACTTCAACGTGCTTGACATCGTGTCCTAAATACGGCTGGTACCCTAGAAGCGATACGAATATTTGCGGAAAATGCTATCAACCGACTGATATCGAAGTCGAAAGAGAATGTATAACCTGCTCGGGCCCCTTTGCAACAAACTGTACGAAGTGCGCTGAGGGTCATTACCTTCATCTTGTAAATAACACCTGCTTGCAAAGGTGCCCCGATGGATTTTTCACCAACTTAACTACAGCAACTTGTGTATCTTGCTTTATCTCGCAAAACAGCAGCAATAACAACACCTGTGCGACTTGCGATGGTCCATTACCATCCGACTGCCTGAGCTGCTATCCCCCTTCGGTGTATTTTGCAAGCACCAAATCTTGCGAACCCATATGCCCGTGCCAAGGAGGCTATTATTTCGATGCGGTTAACAATGTATGTGGAACTTGCAGTCCAAAATGTGATCGTTGTACCGGACCAGGAGACAACGACTGCGACTATAGCGACGAGATTGACTACAGCTGCCTGTCCGGTGAAACTTATTCTCAACAGAGCGACATATTCGACATATTCGGACCTGTTATTGCAATTATATCAACGTTGTCTCAAATGGTATCAATAGTTTCGATCGTTGCGTCTGGAGCGTCGATTTTGGAAGCTTCAGTATCGCTGACACTCTTAGGAAGCTTGGAACTGTACCAATTTCTCAACGTCAACTACCCATCCAATGTCCTGCTGTTCTTCAAGTACTTTTTCTCCAGCCTTTTAGGTGCTTTTCCGAACTTATTTCTGTTTGTGTGTAACCCAGAACCTGCGGTCGTTCATAAAGAAAGCAGAGTGCAAGGCAGCGATAAAGTCGGTCTCTTCGGGATGAGTAACCTGTTTCTGAAAAATTTTGGCGGGCAACTTTCTCTCTTGCTAGCTCTGATGGCTTGTGCTGGATTGCTTAATATCATTGTGTTCGTCATTGCGAAACTGGGAATGATAACCCCTATCCAAGAAGGCACAAAGCAAATCAAGGATTTTTTCCAATGGAATCTCATCATCAGTGTCTTTATAGCCTCCTTTGTGCAAATGTCTCTGTCGGCTTTTCTTCAGCTAGGATATACGACAAAAGTTGAGCATTGGTTCAGTCTTTATTCATACAGCTTGGCCGTGGTTGGCTTACTTGCGCTCGTGATCTCTTTGGTGCTCCTGCTTGTGTATGGAGTATTCCAACGAGTCCCGAATCAAAAAAACTCGGAATTTAACAATCAACTGCGCATTTTAACTGATTATCATGTAGGCACCGAGAGTAATCACGATAAAAGAAGATATTTTGCTTTCGTCTTCTGCACAAGGATTTTCCTATTGGTGGCTTTCATCAGCACCCTCTCGCAATCTCCAATTGTTCAATGCCTGATGGCTATCGCTATAAATGGAGCTTATTTCATCATCATCGCTCGATGGCAATTCCTGAAGCGAGGTATTCAACAACAGCTATTTCGATGCTGTGAAGGCCTCAATGCGTTAATTCCAATGATATTTCTGCTTTACGGAATAAACGATTGGGACAAAAAGTTCTTAGGAAACGGAGACACTAGAGTTATTTTAGGATGGTTTATTATCACATTTATCACTCTTATTACGGTCATTACTTGCTTCCTGCAATTATTTGATGGATTCTATGTGATGAAAAGGTTTGGACCTTGGCTTAAACGTCTGGTGATGAGCATCAAGAATTTTGTCACAGGAGAAGATATTTTCTATTCGCACCAAAAGGAAAAAGATAGGATTACACAAAAAAAGAGATCCGAAGGAAAGTTGAAAAGAGACTTGAAAATCATTCACTTCGACATGCTAGAAATGGAACGTAAAGAAAATAAATCCCGACAGTCGATGATACTCACGGAGATTGATTTGGACAAGCCCACCGTCGAGTTGAAAGACTCCGATGATTCAGTTACATATCTCAAGCCAATAATTATTCATCAGCCATCTGAGTTCCGTGCTAACGAACAGATTCTGATCACTAAAGAAGCAAGCGAAGGTAGCGCTAATAAAAGTGAATCCCAACTGCCGAAATTACCGGGACAGCCAGATTTTATTGAGACGTCGTCAGAGGCTTTTGGTATTGGAAAAAAAGAATATTACATAGATGCTCTCTCAAAATACCTCGAAAAAACCCATCTTCAAGAAAACGAGGATAAAATTCTCAAGCAATCCATATCTGAGAGTTAAATTCATTCGGAATCAAACTTTTCATGAGTTTATCAATCCTTTTACTGCAACTAACCACTTTAGAAATTGTAATGCTCGATTTTTCACGTTTTCTTAACTGTAGTTAAATTCTTCTTAGAAAAGTTTAGTTTGCAATTAGTTAACCTGAAGAAGGTATCTAGGTATCCAATTTTTACAAAGCGAACCAAGTTCTTTAAAAGAAAAGCAATAGTTAATACTGGTGGAAGGACCTTATATCTAGTCATAATTACAGTGCTCAAGGCAAGTTCTCCACTTGTAATGAACAGCATCATTAGACCCTCAAGACTCTTTTTAGCAATTGTGAAAATTGTAAGAATTGTGAGATTACTTGTTCTACCACCCTTTGATCAGTTTCTAACATGAAAACATTCTCAAAATCTCATTTCAAGAAGACCATTATTTGGTTAAGGGAGATCAATTGAATTGTCGACATTGGGTGCGAAAACACCAGTAAAGCTTAATAGGGATTTGCCCTTCAGGGTTTTTGGCAATCTTGTTACTTGATAAAAATCAATCAACTCACACTACTGAAAGATTTTTCTTACTCTAAAATAAGGCACTTCAAGCTTTTTTATTGCAGTAATGTATATATAAGGAATGAACCAAATCAAAATTTGAGATTTGGTAATGAAATATGAAATAAATTGGCTCACTTCAATATAATTATCTGCAGCCAATTCCAAAATTTATTTATCAAACGAATTTTTTCCCGAGTATATCAAATAAAACAAAAATTAAACAGGAGCTTGGCTAATATCAAAAGTTCCAAATTTGATAATTTCGCTGCCTAATATTACACCAATTTTCAAAATTCAAGGAGTCTATCTTTCTCATGAAGGTCCATCTAACTAACTCCCAGCTACATCAGTTGTGGAATAGTACGTCTCCGTGGGACTCGTATCTTATATCAGCTGAGAAGAACATTAATTGAGAAATAAGAAGCAAAAACCCTGTTTAAATTTAATTAAGATATATGCGAGTTCTCATCAAGACTTTCAAATTTGGTATTGCATGAATGTAACAAGCTCAAAGTTGTCTAGCAAAAAGCCTCGTAAACACTCAAAGGCGGTGCAAAATGAAGCTATAGGAGCAACTAACCCTTATTATCAGAAATCAAGACAGTACACAATGAGAACCCATTCATATCGTATTTTTTTCAAAGAATGACCTTCATTACCAATACTAAATTCGGGATACCGATATCAAATGAATTATTTTAGTTTACCGAAAAAAATTCGTGAATGATTGAGAGTAGAGAATAAATCTCAAATTCTTCGATAGATTTCTATCGAATTTCTGCTGAGAGATTATTTTAGAAAAAACCTTCGATTAAAAAAAGATTGAATAGGGAATTATTTCTAAACTCGTCCAGCATGGTGCTATTAAATGAACCCACAACCTGCGAAATTATAATTGATTCTAATAAATGCAACAAGTTGGAGCCTGCATTACCGTTGTTGCTGATTCAATCAGCAGTATTTCAGACTACGGATCTCTCAGCTTCGAAAAAGAAAAGAGACCCCGCACCTTAGATGCCTTTGCTCTCCAGTCCTCTGATACCCAACTCAGCTTCAAACTTTTCAATAACTTTGAAATCGTAAGCTTAACTCATAGCATTCTCAAGTCTTACTCTTATAATAGTTAAAACCAAACATCGTTATTTCTTTCGAAAATTTCTTGTTCGTGGAGATCGAAGAAAGCTTCTCCTCTATTGAAGACGGCCGATATTCTAAAGCCTTCATGGCTCGACCAGGAATCGAGCTTTTCCTTTCAAAGTTGTCACAGAACTTCAACATCATCATCAGAACATCACAGCAAATCGATATCGCTGAAGAAGCTCTTGACGAACTAAACCTCCTCGGCGAGATTTACGGAGTCTTTGAGCTGTCTCACCAGACTGCCTTATCAATTACCAAAAAGAACTTGCAACTGGTGTTGAACATCTCTCTTGATCACACTATCTTCCTGAATGTAAACCTTTCACGCTTTGACTCGAATTCTAAAAATTTCTCCTTAGACAACCTACCAGAACGATGAACTGACTTTCCTTTCTCCTAATATCCTGGCCATTAGAATGCCAGAGGATCAAGACGAATGTGAGCTTGTCCTTAAGCAATTGGGATATTTCCTGAGACACATCAGCGATACGAACAGAAATTTCCGATCTATCCAAGAGTATTATACAAGTTATGAGCATCTTGACGAAACAACAGAGAGTGAGGAGTCCATGGAATTGGTCTCCATGAGAGGAAGGTCTCTCCAAGGAGAGTTGACCGAAGCCGACGAAGACCTTGTCGATGAAATTGATTCAATTTCTAAGACTGACGATGAGTTAAGTCCTGTTGACAGATTAATGAAATCTCTAAAGGTTTCCACTGCCGGTTCGGACTCGGGACCAAAAATGTTGAGCTCTCTCCCACGCACATCGGAACTTTCGGGCTATGCTTCTGCTCGTTTTGGCCCTGTTGGTTTAAACCTCTCTGAAAAGAGTATCCTCTCATGTAAATAATTCTGAAGCATTAATAATGCGAATTCCTGTTTAATTGACAGCTGGGATAGTCTTAAATTAAGATAGTATCTTCAGCTGGCTATTAAATAGAAGTTAATTTCTTATGCATATTTTAATTTGATTTTTTTTCAATGAATTTCTTTCAAAGATTGATTCTTGTTCTTGATTTATTTTTGCAAGAGTGTCAATGTCAGCATCTTCAGTTCTTTTTTCTATATTAATGTGAAATGCTTTATTTCTTCTTTCTCAAGAAAATGTTTTTCAAGTAAGCAGGAATTAATTCAAAAAGTGAAGAATCTTCAGATTTTGAAATGAAATTTTGCTTATTGAACTTCGATTTCCTAGAGTCTTGCTTGCCAGATGAACATGAGTTGAAAACTAGAATTGTTCAGGTAATTCTTTGAGGTTTTTGATAAAACCAAGGAATCGGAAATTCTTAAAGAATTATTTTCATGTTGTAAAATTGTAAATCAATTTTTTAGTTGTTTCGAAGGTAGAGGCCGAAACAAAAGGGCAAAGCTGACAGTTCCTTCTGTACTTGCCAGTAGCTTAACTTTGCATCTTTTTCCACATAAAATAGAAAATGTTGACAATTTTGTTTTTCAAATAAGAATTCGGATTGGTTCAGCAGCCTAATCCTTATATGAGAAGAATCGAAAATCGATCGATGTATTCGTAATAGTTTTGCTGTAAGGGAGAAGACATCTTCTGTTATAGCGATTCCAACTTCCAACCAATTTTTTCGCACATCGCCATTTCGATCAAATTCTATTCGAACACTTCAAAGTGAATCAGTCTTTTATGTATAGAACTAATACTAAACTAATTTCTCCTACAAGCCAGCTATTAGAGTCGAAAAAAAAATCCTGACAGTTGTGATTTTGACCTGAAATTTACCCTCTTAATTCTGTAGGATCGTGAGCCATTTTTCTTTTTGAAGTTCGAAACTCTGATCTCATTATAATTAAATCAAATAATACCCCGAGAGCATTAACTTAATGAAGCTTTCGTTGCTCTTCCTCGCAGCAGCACTCGCTACCTGCGCTCTAGCCACGAACACACCCGTGATCGGTGTTCTCACCATCCCTTCTAACGTCCCAGGACACCAACCTGGCAACTACTCAATGATTCCTGCCTCTTACCTCAAACACATCGAGTCTGCAGGCGCCAGAGTTGTCCCTATCCCTTACGACGCTTCTCCTGAAAACATCACCTTCCTCCTCAACCAAGTTAACGGAGTTTTGTTCATCGGTGGTGCCCCTGCGCTCACTGAAGAAGACCCAGTTACTGGAGAAATTAGAGCAACCAATCTCACCCAAGCTGCTACCTTCATCTTCAATCATATTTTGGAAGCGAATGTTAAGGGCGAATACGTTCCTCTCACTGGCACATGCTTGGGTATGGAGGTTCTCGCAATTGCCATTTCTCAGGACTTAAACATCCTTTGGACAAATTTCAGCAATATCAACCTCCCATCTCGTGTTGAGTTCCTTCCTGATACCACCCAGAGCAGACTTTGGAGCAGCATCCCGCAAGACTTGCAGGAATACGTTCAAAATAACGACGCGCTTTACTTCAACCATCATGATGGCGTTGCACCTTCTGTTTTCCAAAGCAATCCAAGACTCAACGCATTGATGAAAATCACAACCATTGGCAAACCTGTTAGTGGAGGACCAGATTTCGTGGCATCAGCAGAAGGAAGACAGTACCCGATCTACATCAATCAGTACCATCCAGAGAAGCCTGCTTTTGAATGGAAAAAAAATATTAATGCTCCTCATGCGGAAGAATCTATTGAAGTAGCCCAGTATATGATCAACCATTTCGTGAATGAGGCCAGAAAGAATGACCGGAAATTCGCTTCAACTAAAGTTTTGGAAGATTCGTTGATCTATAATTGGTCTCCACTTCGCAAGAGTAAACTAATAATTTATTGGCAACTAAACCCTAACTTATCTTTCAATGGT
>ENA-UOUE01001604-UOUE01001604.1-compost-metagenome-genome-assembly--contig:-NODE-1604-length-13663-cov-9.942588_pt1 | contig 13663 bp, 12 predicted proteins | sample MGYA00238146_ERZ747223 | MGnify/ENA primary metagenome ERZ747223 (study PRJEB28781, sample SAMN06268865) | compost metagenome | isolation source: single cell | place: USA: California, Emeryville, Joint... | reverse complement strand
TTTAATAGGAAAATTCCATTTTTCATATGCAATCTTAGCTTCCTCAAAGAAACGATAGAGGAGAAAAGAAAAGAATCAAACCAGGAAATTGAGGTTGTACTAGCAGTTTTCCAACCGGCAGATCCCTTATCTAGATTCAATTCGCTCTTTCGAGCTATTATTGATATATTTACACCTATGAAACAGATACGAACATCGATTAACAGGATTGAGCATAATGCAACAAAATCAATAGATCCCTTATTAGCTACGAAGATCCGTGAAATCAGAAACACACCGGCAGGGGGTTTTACAGCTTTTCTGAGGAAATCTCTCAACCTTTGTTATGCCGAGGTTAAAAAATTAGCGCTTTGAAGACTGAAATTTGGATCTGCACGAAAGCGCTCTGAAATAGCAACGTTTTGTTAGAAGTAAAGAAGATAGGCCTTTGCTTTACATATTTTGGCGGCATCTTTTTCATGGTCTGAAGTACTATGAGATTAAATCGGTCTTGAATTTAATTAGGTTTAATTAACAGAATCATATCGCAATTTTTAGCTCTTGAGGCTATATGTTATTCGCCACACTTGAGTCTGATTATTAATTAAAAATAATTGCTTCCCGATAAGAGCTTCCCCTTGAAAATGATTCTCAATCGTTTAATCTCGCTTTTTCTCATCAGCTACTCAATCTACCTTTCATGTAGACTTTATTCTTGTCGCAGCATGACTAACACATTTAAGTCTCATGGCAAATGGTAGAGAAGCTCATGAACCAGAAGATTCATTTTCATTCCTCTTCAGACAGACAAACTTATTCGCTCGGCTCGTTATTTCAAAGCTGGGGAGGTGCTCTAAGTTACAGCGTGAGTCTTTGGGCGCAGAGAACGTCGGTTTCAGACTTTAATTGGCATAGTATTCTGAGAATATCGAATGATAATACGTATTATTACGTCATTAAAAATTTCTTTCTCTTTTCTAATAGTATGGACCTCGGTGCTGGAAGAGCACTTGTGGTAGCTTATACTCGAAGTATGGATACATATTATCCATTCGTTGTAGGCACAGATACAACGTCGGATGGTATCTATTCCGACCTTGGACTAGTATTCCTTTATTTCCGTTTCTGAACTTAAATAAATTAGAACGCGGGGACAATATTTCCTGAGTCCACATGGACCTTTTTTTTCTTTTCAATCAACGTGACTTCCGGCAACCAATTCGGATTTACAAGCTCTATGACCTCAACGGGAGAGTTACAGCATTTTCTTTCGGATTGGCTGCAAACAAACATGTTAGGAAATCCTTACTATCTTACAACACCCTCATCACTTCTCTTCGGTGGTGATAATTTTTTGGAGCCTTGTAACTGCTATATCGCAAATGTCAGATTTTACAGAGAGCTCTTTGTTAATTCTAATGCTGGAATGAGGTTTTTCTCAGGAGATCTTCCATGTAATAATTAGATAAAACTTCGCGTTTGAACTAACTATCCGTTGAATTAGACGCCTTATACGTTTTCCCGACAGAATCAACAACTTATGTTCTACCTCAAACAGTATCCGTAAATGGAAATAATGGCGCTGGTGAAGGGGTGAACGTACAAGGGACTCTTGGTTGCCTTCTTCATTTATTAGTTTTGAGCTGATTTCGTGTGCTTATATAGGTTTGAGTAGTCAAGTAGAGTCCAGCGACCCAACCATCAATGAAGGCTATTTTGTCACCTGCAACGGGAGCCAAATCGAGATATTCAATAATATATTAGAGAACATGCCTGGAGCGATTTCTGTGTTGTTGTGGTTCAGACCGAAAAGTGGCTTGGGTGGAACAGTGCAAACGTTAATGGCGTTTCAGAACAGTACCAGCTCGACATGGAATTTGGCGATTGAATACATCAGCACGAGTAGCATTATTCGCATCCGCCAGCAAGGAAGCGTTCCTCTTAGTATCTCGAGTCCTGCGCAAAGTATAGAAAAAGGTATTTTAAACTCCATAATGAGTGAGACAATCACTGAAATTAACTAATTTCAAGATTATTGGAATCATGTGTTCCTTAACACTTATTTCAACCCTCCGAACTCCACAATGTCTTTCAAATTTGAACTCTATATCAATGGGACCAAGGTGCTTCCGAATGGGCTTCAGCTTGACGTTTTGGTTCAGCCACGCATCACATTATGTGCAAAAACACAAGGTAGTCAAGCTATTCTCGATGGAGCGGCGGCGGATATTACACGGCTCCGAGTACAGATTAATTCTGCTGCTGCATATCAGGATGAAATTAGTAACAAAACTGCAATAGTAATAATTAATGTGAACTGGATTGTCAATTTAGACCTACCAAATTGTTTATATGCACTATCGCAGTATTATCTCACCACTTCAGTTGGAGTGTGTGTTATCTGCGCACCAGGATATTATTTACAGGGCGGTTCTTGTAATATCGTCTGCACAGGGGCTGTGATCGCAGATACTGCTACGCGAACTTGTCAAAGTAACCACTATTTCGTTGGTTTTTATTTAATCCAGCTATTTATGTAGGGTGCTCAGGAGAATTCGTTATAGTAGCTCTCCTTTTTCTTCTCTCAGTGTTAAGCATTTTGGCGTAGACTGCTTCAGGAACTTGCGCAACCGCAACGATCCTTCCAATTATCGTTGTAAATGGTAATAATTATACTCTTCGCAAGCTTTCCACTTTTCTGAAAGTGAATCTAACCAATACTCTTTTCTGATAATTAGGTCCATCTCAAACCGACATTTGTGAGGACTTTTCGGTAACAATCTCCACAACTATCACACCTAAGTCTTCTATCGGAGCTCCTTTCAGTTATTCATGGAGCGTGACCACCAACACCTCAAATACCACAGAAGAGACTCGATTTGCAGAATTTCTCAACTCCCAGCCAGACCTCACCAACATCACAATTCCTGCAATAACCCTACAACCTTGCACTTTATATACTCTCACTGCAACAATCACAAACCACTATAACTACTCTTCAACTCAACCGATTCAAGTTGCAACTCTCTGTAAAGCTCCCTGTATTAATACTTGTGGCGATGGCAACAGAGCCGGATATGAAGAATGTGATGATGGAAATACTGTTTCAGGAGACGGATGTAGTTCTATTTGCATGATAGAGTCGAATTGGGTCTGTAACACTTCAAGCAATGCGACTGGAAAAGACGTATGCAGCTGCAGTTCAGATCCCGGAGTCCATGAGTACCAAGGGATGTGTTTTAAACTCGATAGTTCTCTCGAAGCGATCGTAAATGCGCTTGGCTTATCTCAATCAATATCTTCGAAAGTAGTCGAAGGTGTGGCTCTTGGATCACAGATGTTCACAGGGGCCACAGATTCCTTCTTCCCAACCGCGATTAATTATCTGAGGCTCCAAGTCTTGCTCAGATACTGCGACGTAGGGTATCCATTGGTCGTTGAAGAGTTCTTTATAAAGGCAGCGTCTAGTTCTGATAGCTCTAAAAAATCAAGCGAGTCAGAGCTGATTCCAGACATATTACTTTCTTTTACGAGTGATAACACAACATATTTGAGTCAAATAGGCCGTTTCAAGGTATTCAACAAATCTGTGAACTTCCTCTCGAATGTAGGCAGCTCTTTACTGTTACCACTCGCGTTTTTGCTTGTTATTGGAGTCATTAGGATTGTCAAATATCTCACCAAAAGCTCGAAGAAAACCACTGCATTAATAGAAAAGTTACTAGTTGTGTTTGAATGGAATATGATCATTAGCTCAGTAACTGGAGCCTTGGTTAAACTTTCTTTGGCATTTTATTTGCAGCTGGGAGAACCGAAATTTGATCTGCTTGGAACGATTAATTTTCTTGTAGGTTTAGTTGTGCTGCTGCTGACTGCTTGTTTCTTCGTGCTAGCTTTCTTCCTCGTAACATGGAATTGGAAAATCGTCAAAGATGAACTCTTCTTGGACAAACGAACCCTTGAAATAGCTTCAACGGCACAGAAAAGATTTGAAATTTTTTGGAAATCTTATCGCTTGAACTTTGCGGTTGGGAGATATTTTTACGTTATCCAGTCATTCAGGAATTTCCTGGTCGTTACGATCGTTTATACTTTCCAAAACTCTCCAACGGAGCAGTCTTATATACTCCTCTTTGCGTCAATCATCTATATGCTCATCCTGGTTATCAGTCGTCCTTTCAAGAAAACAAGTGAGTTTGTGAATGTGCTTTTGAATGAGTTTTTCATGATGATTGAAGAAGTGATGATGGTGGTGTTTTCGATTAATAAGAAATTAAAGTTCTTAGGAAAGTCTGGGGGAGAGATGCTGGGTTGGGTGATGATTGGGAGCATTCTGGCAGCGCTGGTGGTAAATGGAGTAATTTTGCTGTATACAGTAATATATGGGGCCTATAAAGCGCTGAGCAAGAAAAAAGTGAAGCCAGCCCCTCTCAAGCTTCAGAAAATGAGAGTCAAGAAGAGGAGAAGAACAAATTTCTCAATAAATGAGTCAAGAGCTCGCTTTCATGAAAGTGAACTTTAGAAACGAGGCCAATTAATTCGAATTAATCTCAAAAAGATTTTTTTTGGGTTCTTTTTTTTGTATTTTTTTATTTTGTTGGTCTATGGCTGATTCTATGAGAGAACACTGAACTTCTCTGTTATAAGCCCAAGAATAATTTGAATGTAACTTTCACGATTAATTTCACTTCTTTCCTCATCCATTTTTTTATTTGAGTGTTTTCAATAGCTACGTAGTGCCAGTTCATCATCTATAGATGTTTGCTTGAGAAATTAATCTGTCATGAATTTAAAATCTCAATTTTTCAATGATCAAATTTCGACAGCTTGTTCTGCTTATTCTGGAGTTTTTTCATAACTTGGTCATTAAGAATGCTATTTTACAGGATTCACGAGGAGTAAAGAGTATTCGGACTCCTCAAATCGGCGTCGAGATAAAGGCAAGACCAGAGCAATGAATCTTCATAATTTTAGATAGTAAGCATATGATTTTTAAGATCTCAATTTCAACATTCTCTTTTCACGTTTAAGATATTTACGTATCATCACTATTTATTCTCAAGTTTAATCGCTTCATATAAATTAGGGTTTCCAGACAACGAAATTACAGGGCATTAAATGTATTCTTCAGCTATATATCTGCAACAATCCAAGCGTCCAGTTAATTCATTCATTTCATGAGACAATTAAATATCATTCCTGGGATAATAGGTTTGCTCTGCTTTCTCAGCTTATTCAAGAAATTTCTCTATGTAAATAGAGGTTCAAACGTGATCTTAGAGCTTTAAAACATCATCTTCATTGAATAATTATATTTTTAACCTCTTGAGAACAAGAACTGTTCTACTTTTCAATTATAAAGCTCATAGCACGGAGTAGTCAGTTGTCTACTCACCTTGAACGGAAAACCAAACACTTTTTTTTAATTTAAAAAAAATATTCTATATCTTAATTCTCTCAATTTCGAATAAAAAAGTATAAAAAAGCACCTTATCAGCAATCGTCAAAAAACCCGACGTTCATTAGCTTCTCTTTCACTGTCTGCATGCTTATTGGCTTTGTACAAAACTCATTCATTCCAGCTTCCTTCGCCTTGTCCTCATCTGCCTGCTGTGTGAAAGCAGTACAGCAAATGATCTTCAAATCAGCAATCTCTTCATTCTTTATCATCGTCCTCAGTACCCTCGCAGTTTCAAACCCGTCCATAATAGGCATATTACAGTCCAAAAACACCACTTTGTATTGCTGGCAGTAGGGTGAAGGACATGGTTTCTCCTGCCTCAACATAATTTTTTCAATGGCTTGCTTCCCATTATATGCCCAATGGCACCCCAATCCCAGCTTCGAGAGTAACTGATTAAGGGCCATTAGATTAAAAATATCATCGTCGACGATCAAGATCCTAGGGCAAGTACATACAGTTGATATCATTAGTGAGAATGCCGAGCGACCCGGCTTAGGAGAGTGAATGATGCTATTGACTCTCGAGGAAAGTCTGAATTTTCTTCTAGATGTGTATTCTTGCTTCTGCTTACTATAATCTGAGCTCCTTAGGCCTTTCCACAGGATCTCTCGAGACAGCTCCTCGACACTCTGCGCTTTTATGCCTCTTTCTAAGGAACACTCCATCTCGTTGTCTTCAAGCATGAGCTGAGAGTCTCGTTTTGATTCTTCCTGGTCGTAAATGTTGAAATGGAAAGTAGTTCCCTGGTTCTCGATAGATTCGAATTCAAGAGACTCGGGCTTTTGTTTTAGTTTTGCAGTACAGGTGCTCAGACTTTGCACGATGCTATTTGCAATAACTAGTCCCAGGCTGGATCCTGTCGGGTTGATTTGCGCTCGAATTTTCGAATCTATCTTTTCAATCTCCAGATAGAGCTTATTTTGGCTATCAGGGCTGATTCCGATGCCTGTGTCCTTGCAAGAAACTCTTATTCCTTTGCAGTATGAGTGCAACATTTGCGACGGTGGAATTCGATCGAGAGTGAGGACAATTTGGCCTTCGAACGTAAATTTCACGGCGTTGCTGAGGAGGTTGATAATCACTTGCTTCAGTCTATTATGATCTGTATTAAACATTTCTGACCCTTTTGGCAGATTATTTTCAAGTTTTAGCTCCAAATTCTTTCTCGCAGCCTGCAATTCGATCAGCTCGATGCATTCTTGAGCGGTCTTTACGATATTTTTCGATTCGAATGATAACCGGAGCTTTCCGGTTTGGATTTGTGAAAAATCGAGGATATCATCAACGAGAGACAGCAATAGGTAGTTGCTTCGGATTGCTGGAGTAAGCCATTTCTGCTTAATTGAGGACGGAACAGTTGAATCGTTAAGAGCTTGCTCGATGAAGTTGATACTCCCATTGAGCGGCGTCCGTAGCTCATGAGAGACAGAGGAAAGGATCATTGATTTGTGCTTGCTGCTTGTTTCTGCTTCAATGAGCGCGTCTCTAACGGTTGTATCAGTTACGTTTACGACGATGACTTGCTGGTTCATAAAGAGCGAAGTCGTGAATTTTATGGAAAAATTTTTGATTGGCGGTGTGTTGAAAGGACTCGGCCATGAGACCTCTGCCGTTACGGATGCGTCTGAAGACGGGTGTTGGAAGAGATAGCTTTTTATGTCATCCAAGTATTCTTCTAAGTTAATTTTCGAGGCAAACTGCTTATAGAAAAAATAACATTAAGCCATAAGAAGCATAATCGTTTTTACCATGAGATTTTCCTCTGTTCTTTGTAGTCTCGCAGAGCTAATCCAATCGGTCAAAGGGAAAATCGCTTTCACGGAAAACTCGGCGAAGAGATCCTTAACGTTCCAAGCTCCAGGAGTTTTGTCAAACATCACGTTTATCGTTTTATTGGAATAAATTTCCCTGTAGTCCAAATCGGTAATCGTTATCCCTTGGCTAATATCGTCGAATATCTTCAGGAGCGCTTCATAGTTTTCAGAAATTCTCCTCTTTTCTAAAAAGTCTTTTCTTTGGTATTTCTCGTCGGAGTACGTCACGAAGAGGTAGAAGATGAGACTATTCAGAGCCTGGACAAAGGAGCCAGCGAGATGACTGGAATCTTTGTCGAGTTTTCCCATGAAAACCAGGAAAAACGTCATTTGGAAAATCGCAGTAACGGCTCGCATCCACCAATTCACGAAAAGGGAATACGTAGCTACTGCATGCAAGCTTGCTGCCCATCCCCATAAGAAAATGCTCAAATGGTCCAGTTCGTCGATGATAATATTGTCAATCAAGGGATATAGGTGCAGCTGTGAGATCATCAATGATATATCGAGGACTATGTTCAGGACTCCGAAATGCTTTTTCAATTTTCGTGCGTAAGTTTTCAGCAAAACAGCGATAGCGACGCCAAGCGTAACCAAAAACACCCTCACAATCACAATATATTTTGATCTGGGATCTCGGAGATTTGTATTCGTTGTATATAAGATCACACGAGCGATGAGAAATCCCGCGGCTAGGACTAGTAACAAGTCGAGTCGTTTTTTGAGTTGTAGTAGAATGCCATGAGAATATTTTTTAAAATGGCTTTTATCTCTGAATTGGAGCAAGCAATTCATTTACCGATGTACCGAATTAATTAATCGAATTTAAATGTTTTTTATAAACATTCTATAAGAGTTTGAGATTTATTATCCAAATAATCGCTCCTTTATTTTAGAATAAGGATCTTAGGAACTAACAATCAATGAATTCTTTCCAATTCTCCTAAAGAGGTCTATGCAGCCCTGGCTCGACTGCCAGGTTGATTCGGCTCTGCGGTTTGGAAAGTTGGGCAGTTTTTTTTATTGTTGTTGAAGAGTATAAATGAATTAGGAAGTTATCTGTTCTTTGCGATGAGTCCTTTCTCACGTTGGTTGTCCACGAAGAGATATTTTGCGGGTCTGGTCTGAGACATTCTTTATAGACATCCAATCTTTATCATCACCCATGTCATCGGTTGCAATTTGGTGAGTTTGCTGTGAGATATTATCAAAGCAGCTTTAATAAATCGCAGTATCAGAACTAAATTTTACAAAAGTAGCATTGAAAGCTTAGTTTAATTTGGGCTCTCATCTTAGTGGGCTGAGTCTCAGTCTTAAACCTACTTCTAAAAAAGCGAGTTAGCTATCTTAGCCAATATATAGTGCTATCGGAGGTTGCTACTTTTTAATCAAATTTACTGCTATTACCAAGAATTCCTTAATTTGCGAATTTATTAATCACTTTCACTTGCCGATAATTTTTAAATGCGAAAATGTCAAAATTGCAAGAAATCGCTCGTTGTTGGCAGATCTAGAAAGTTTCAGCCTGATCTAGAGGTTCTCTCCTTCTTAACAAGGTAGAAAGCTGATCTGATCATACCTTCATGTGATGATGGAGTACTCAGTCGAATTATGCATGTTTGAGTGGTTGAGGCGTGAATGCGATTGCAATGATATTTCGTATTGTCGAACTGAAACGTGCAAGCGAGCTATAAGCAATAATTCAAGAGGTCATTTCATTCGTATTTAAGAGCTCCGAATATTATAAAATCAAATTTGAATTTCGGGATAGAAAACTCAATATTACAACTTGAAAGCCACTCGCTTAAAAACTATTGCCGCTTAAATTTTTATTTCAGTAGATTCAAATGTTTCTCTGATCCCTCTCAAATTATTGCAAGAACAAAGGAAACGAGAATACTGATTGGGCGATTCGAAAATCCAAGCCGTTCCAGACATCACGGCGACCACCATGTTGGATCTGATATTTTCGGGGTTGATTTCATTTTAGCCTGGCTGCTTTATGACACTTCAGACCACAATGCTTTGGTGGATTTCTCCTTTATCTACACTCAGCGAGCATACTGCACTTTTATCCCGAGCTTGAAGACTGTCGAGAAACCATCTCTACTCGTCTCCGGAGAGAATCTCTCATCATCACCATAATCCAAACATCGTGATCAGTCCTCGCTGGGTTGGCTTGAATGGATTGGCTTCTCAAGCCACTGAAGAAGCACTGACCACAGCCAGCGTTTTGAGGCCAAATACTGGAAACTAACATCAAAATCCAGGGAAATTGTATATGACAAAAAAAATTTTGGTTCTTCTCTTCTTGAATGAGACATGCAACCTTCTGAATATCCTTCTGGCAACCTGACGCTTCCTCTCGATGAGCTAAACAGTCCACAGATCTAGAAAAAATTTTTGGGGCAACTTTCGTGCTGATTTGACATCCAACACCTGAACAACATCCACCCTGCCTCATTAAAAATTGGATAGTAAGGGGCACGAGATGCAAGTCCGATCCCAGCAAGAGTAAAATAGTGTTATCTGAGGATCTGCAATCATGTAAAGTTTCATTGGAGATGTTAATCCCGAGAAGGCTTGCTCAAATTTTAAATGGTTCTCCTACAGAAACTCTCTCTAAACCTGTGCCTCTATCCGCGAGGACTGACGCAAATTATCGTGAATATCCTGGCAAACCGAGATATCCACGGATTTAGCCTCAATTCTCAATATTATAAAGGTGTAAAGAAAGATTTTCTCTAAGAAACCGTTTATTCCCTGAAGACAGCTTCAGTGTATCTCTTGCTGAATAAACATCAGAGCCAAGAACTAGGCACTTCTCCATCGTCATGCTCTCAGAGTTGTGGGAAACTCCAAGATGAAGTGGGATTCAAATTATGCATTTTCGAAGAGAAATCAGCTTGTTGGAGGGGGAAACAGTCAATATGACATTAAACTCTGAATATGCAGTGGAAGAGAGAATTATCAATATGTTTCGATCGCAAGTTTAGGATTAATTATAATTAATTGATAAGTGAAAGCTATACTTTGGCCTAATTCAATAATCAGCATTTATATTTTCAGGTGGTAGTTCTCTCAATAAGTCAAAAACTCGAACAGCTATTCTGAGGCTGATATAAAATATTGCAATTCATACACAAAAGGAAGAAAAGGAACATTTATATTATTGTTGTAGAATGGTGATTGCAACCCTCCTTAAAAGTTAATGGTGGTTATATATTTCTTCTTAAATATCTTGGTTTTTTATTCTGTTGTAGCTACTTATACAATATTTCAAACAAATTAAGCACAAATCTTTACATAAACATAAAAATTTAAGAGAATCAATCATTTCCTTATCTAGATAAGATCGTTGACAAGTACGAGTATTATGACTCCAAATCTAATATTGTGTGGTTGTCTTACGGATTTCAGTCTCATTAAAACGCATTCTTGATTCATTTGCAGCAATTCAGAAGAGCTAAAAAGGCGGAGAAATAAAAACTATACTCTGTTCATCATCTTCTCGTTCACTGTCTGTATAGAGAGCACAAATTGCAGCAACTCAATTAATACATGTAATTTCTCTTTTCCCACTATTACTTCTGATTATTCTCAGACACATTGTTTAACTTCTCCCTTTCTTTCCTATGCGCTCTACAGTAAGCACATCAAATAGATTGATTCTAGGGTGCATATTTAATCAAAATATCACAAACTAACCTGGAAGCTGTATGTACATTTATTAGTTTTTCCAGTGTCTCACTTTTTTGGTACCAAAATCTCCAAAAGTGATACCTGAAAAATAATACATATCGAAAATCCGTTTCGAAATGGAATACAAGATAGATCTGACACATTATATTTTCTCCTTCCAATAGCTACTTGCAGTGTGTGGGCAAATCCGCTATCAATACTCTAAATTTCTATACATCACAGACTAGTTTGCTATTCAGTAAATATCTTCCTCCTCATGTTAAGTGACTCATAAAACTAGTTGAATATTGCATTAACCTTTAGAAAATAAAATAGCACGACCGATAAAATAGTTAATCGCATTTGTTTCTGTTTTTTGCTAATGAGGAAGCCTATTGCCAAAACATATCTAAGTATCTTCTGTAGAGTCCCTTAAAAAACGGCTGCAATCGTTTCGTTTGTATTAGTATCTCCCAGTTATTAACCAAGCTTGCCCTCAGTTCTCTTTCATTACCTACATCAAATGAGAATTGATCATGCATTGGAAGAATAATGATATAATTTGTCGGCTCAACAATATGAACTCAAGCTAGTAAATATAACTGGTTTCACCGTTCTTCCGCAAGACATTCAATATATCTCCAGTGAAGAGCGTTAAAAAATGTCTGTAACCTATCGGGCTTCGTAAGTATCTCCCAATGTCTCAATAAACTCGCCCTCAACTCTTCTTCATTAATAGGTAATTCACTTGCCACTCTATCCTTCAATACGATCCATATACCCTCCATTAAATTCAAATCAGAGGAATGTTTAGGCAATTTGATGAGGTCCAGCTTCTGTTCAGTTATTATCCATTCTTCGTTCATTCGATGTATAGGATGATTATCTTGCAGGAAGTAAAATTCTCCCTTAGGATACAGCTTCTCCATTTCAATCTTATGCTTTCTTATCATTTGCCTATAAAGCTCTCCTTTCATGCCCTTTTCATATATTTCTAGGGTCGTTGCTCCTCGTGCAGAAATCGCACCCCAGCAATTCAATTTGAAGTTTTCCGTTTGAGTTGTGTTGAGAAACTTTTCAACGGAAACTTGTCCATCCTCGGCCTTACAAGCACTGTGAAGTTCGATTCCCATTTCATCAGAGAAAAACGTTCGATAGATTAATAGCCCTTCATCCGAAAGCATTCTCTTACAGAAATCTACTCGAGTCATTTCATCTTCTTCCACATATTCAGCTATTCTACTAACCTTCAATTCATCATATCTTGCCTCTCTTTTAGAAGCGTGTCTTCTTGATCGCCGCGGTGTCTCAGGGTTATCATAGATTACGTTTTCTTCATCGGTTGGTTTCGGTTTTCCGCTTGTCGGTTTCATCCGAATATCTAGGCCATTCTTAATTTTTGCTTCCCAACGGCCAACAGTCCACCTCGACTTGTTGATTATCCTTCCTATTTCTCTTATGGTCATCTGAGCGTCAAAATAAAGAACAATGAATCTTGTTTTTGCATCGATATTGTATTTTTCGCACATGTGAGTCTTCTCAACTCAAACTATGAAATTGTAAGAATTATAATAATGTTGGATTTGATAGGTTCTAAATTTTTGAGCTTAATCACAATCTCTCAGGTTAATCAAGATCTTTTATCACTTGCACAATTTGATTTATTTCGCAATCCTGTATTGGAGAAAATGCTTAAATTATCTCTAAATTCAAAGCCCATAAAATGAAATCCCAGATCTGTCTTACCTAGCGAGCTTCCGCGTTCAATCAAGAAGGCAAAGATATCACCAAAGCATGGTTTAATAATTGAGCTATCAAAGCCGGTAAACTATAAGTCAATATTTATTTGTAATCACCTCATTAATGGAAAGAGTAGTATTGGAAAAAGTGTTCAGTCCGAAGCCATGATGATCGCTCTAGCTGTCATTGGTTTTTATCTAATGGGAGATTTGTTGCTGCATAGTCATTGGAAGCTTCTGATAGAGACTTGAGCAAAAATTAACAAAGCTTAAACCGTGGTTTTTGTTCATTATATTCAGCTATTTGTTATTGGATCGAGAAATTCGTTATCCATACCATCGCAAATTATTTGATTTTCCTCCATAATGACTTTAATCTTTAGTTATGCGACAAAGCTGAGCTGAGCTCGGATTTGATGCTTTACTTTTACTTTCACTACATCTCCATTTCGAGAGTTTCCGACATAAAACTCAATTTAATGCATTGCATATACCTTTGTGAGTTATTTTACCGAAAGATTTTGCAAAACAGAATGTTTCTTATTCGATTCTCTTCAGATAAAATAAAAATTTACTAGATTTAAACATGCATGTTTTATTGGTTCAAAGCAAACAAATTAACTATGAGGTTGTTGTATCTGATGCCTTCAAAAGAAGAAATTTTTGAATTTTGGTCGAATGACGGTGCTTGAAATGAGTTGTGTAACGAATCTAACAGCCAAATATGCAAAGCGATCGATCGATCGGTAACAAATCAAATCACTTAGCTAATGACAGTATAATACAATATCAAAAAAAAAAAAGATTCTTGGATGATGATGACGAAGCTGAGGAAATGAATGTATCGTTGTCGTTGTGGTCGTGGTCGTGGTCGTGGCCGTCGTCGTCATGTGTTGTTGCTGTTATGTATGTGGTGGAAAATGTTCAATTTAGTAGTAATAATAGTAATAATCAAGGCCACCCTCAGTTTGGGTGAAACCTCCTCC
>ENA-UOUE01001603-UOUE01001603.1-compost-metagenome-genome-assembly--contig:-NODE-1603-length-13677-cov-5.770515_pt1 | contig 13677 bp, 8 predicted proteins | sample MGYA00238146_ERZ747223 | MGnify/ENA primary metagenome ERZ747223 (study PRJEB28781, sample SAMN06268865) | compost metagenome | isolation source: single cell | place: USA: California, Emeryville, Joint... | reverse complement strand
GGTCATGGGTTCTTTGCTCTCATAAACCAGTCCAAAGCCCATGTTCAAAGGATAGGGTTTTTGAATATCGATCTTGAAGTTCCTCACTAAATGAACTAACAATATTTTTGCCTCTGTATAGGCTAACTGCTCTCCTATACATCTCCTGCCACCAGCTGAGAACGGGATGAATATAAACGGATCTTTCACTCCAATATCACTCTTTTCGATCCATCTTTCAGGCCTAAATTCTTTCGGATTAGAGAAATATTTTGGGTTGCTATGCAATTCCCTCATCCCGAGTCCAATAGCATATCCTTTTGGTATAACCACGTCTCCTATCATAGTATCCTCCATCGCAACCCTTGGAAAAATACCATCCGCTGGTCCGTAGAGCCTTAACGTTTCTTTAATTACCGCGTTGAGATACTCCATCTTCAAAAGCAGCTCGAACGTAATTTCTCCATTGTATTTGTTGATTTCTTCACGAAGTTTATTCTGCACTTCAGGATATTGAGCAAGGAAATAATGTGTCATGATGAGCAGGTTTGAGGTCGTGTCGGTTCCAGCAATGAAGAAAGTGAAGATTTGTGCCATGATCTCATGATCAGTCAACTTCTCTCCTGCTTCATTAGCTTTAAGAGAGTCCTCCAGAAGCAACTCGATGAGGTTTTTCGACCGGTTTGATTGAATTTTCGATGTTTTTTCATGCTCAAGTCTTTCCTTGTAGTGCTCTAATTTACCTCTCACGAAGTCATGTAATATTTGCGACTCCCTATAAAGCTGTCTGTCGAAGGATCTGAGCTTCAACTTGAAAAATGACGGCCCAAGGAAAAGATTAGTCAGGCTAAAGCAATTCTCCATAACGTCAGCAGCGTTTTTGATGGCTAAATGCAGAATCTTGTCCGCTTCCTCTTTTTCAGCATAAGACTCTTCTCCGAAAAACATTCTCCAGATGACTTTTGATGTAAACTTCTTAGACATGAAATGGAGGTTGACAGAAGAAGTTTCTTGCGCGCAATTCGCTTTGATCCATTCCTGGGCTGTCTGGTTGATCGTTGGGATGAAACTGTTCATATAATCGAAATGGAAAACTTGTGAGATGAGTTTTCGTTGTGATTTCCATTTCTCTCCTTCGATGAAGACGAGTCCATCTTTAATCAGTCCCGTTAATGCTCCGAAGAGTCTTGGATCCTTGATAGCAAACTTGGTCTGCTTGTTTAAGAATTCCTTGATGAGCTCAGGATCATAGAGATAGATAAAGGCCTTGTCGAAGTAACAAGCGACCGCAATGCGCTGATCGGGATTAGAATAAATGCGCTGAAGGGCTGAATAATGAAAGTCTTTGTGGGCTTCAAAATCTCTGCCCATTTCTAAAAAGAATCCGACCACCGGTGTATATTTGCAGTACACGCCTTTAGTTTTTCGGTATGAATGCACCATTAATATCGGTCTTAAAACGTATTTCATGAGGATTCTGACAAACATCATCAGAATGATTGTCAAGATAATTGTGGTCATTGATGGTAGAGAGAGTTCCATCTTCTGAATTATTTCGTAAAGAGAGGATTTAATTAATTTCTCGAACAATTAATTGTAGTGATATCTATTGATTGCAATGCATAAATTTCATTATGATGCTAAAGAAACATCATAATCAAAGAAATCTCAGGATTCTGTTTTGAATAAAGTATTCTGAGATAATTTCTTAAACAGCTCTGTAGCAGTTCTCAGAGATGGAGAGAGAGACTGTCTCATTTGAAAGGAAAGCTTCCGAACATGAAGCTATATGCATAGAGGTCGGATAAAATATTTGAGGGGTATTAAAAAAATCGGAGAACAACTATAATTCATGATGTTGCATCATAGATTTTAGCTCAGCCTGAAAAAAAACAAATTAAGGCAATCATTTAAAGAATAAATTGGAACCAAGTGAAAATGAAAAAAAGGGTTCTTAATGGGAGCTCTAAACTTATGGGTTAGCGAAAGTAGCTTGAATGCTCGAGAAAGCATCCAGGAGTAGTCATGAGTCGTGGTATGGTATATAAGAGAGGAATTCATTCGACCCAAAAAAAAAAAATTTTTTTCCTCAGATAACTTTGATTCGGGTCGTATTTCTTGGGTTTACCGTTCAAATAAACGCCTAGTATAATGGCCATACACCCGTATTTTATTCTCTAAAAAAAAAGAACCACAAAGTCCGCATGGGAGCGCCCTGTTCGAGATGTCAACCAACAGAATCTGACGAGTCGAAGATCGAAATTCATAGCATGACGGAAGCTAATGAGAAGAATAAACAGCAGTTAAGCAAACCAAAAGAAAAAGCGAAACAAGCAACTCCAGAAGAAAAGGAGAAGCAAGCAACTCCAAAACCACCCCAGCACCATTGTTCGATCGATCAAGAAGAGTCTCCTGTTAGTTTCAATTTAGATGGAAGGAAGATTGGCGATGAAGGAGCAATTACAATTAGCAAGAAGACCGGTTGGACGGAACTTGTCCATCTTCGCTTACAATTTAATTCTATCAGTGCAGCGGGAGCAATTGCAATCAGCAAAAACACTATTTGGACTAACCTTAAAATACTTGATTTAGGAAATAACCACATTGGTAACGAGGGAGCAATCGCAATCAGCAATAACACTACCTGGACGAACCTGAAAATACTTGGTTTATGGAACAACAATATTGGTGTAGAGGGAGCAATTGCAATCAGTAAAAACACCACGTGGACCAAACTTGAAACTCTTGGGTTATTCAAGAACTCCATCGGTGCAGAGGGAGCAGTTGCAATTAGCAGCAATACCATTTGGACCAATCTTCAGACGCTCTATTTATCAGAAAACTCTATCGGCGATGAAGGAGCGATTGGAATTAGCCAAAACACCACCTGGAAAAATCTTAAAACACTCGTTTTATCAAACAACAAGATTGAGACAGAGGGAGCAATTGAACTTAGTAGGAACACCACCTGGACGAACCTTGAGGTTCTTGAGTTAACAAACAATTCTATTGGCACGGAGGGTGCCATTGAGATCAGTAGAAACCCCACCTGGACGAATCTCACAATTCTCGATTTACCCAATCACGCTATCGGGACTGAGGGAGCAATTGCAATCGGCAAAAACATCATCTGGATGAAACTTACAACTCTCAATCTATCAGATAACTCGATCGGAGATGAGGGAGTAATTGCAATCAGCAAGAATACTATCTGGACTAATCTTCACATTCTCAATCTATCAGATACCTTTATGGGAGACGACGGAGCAATTGCAATCAGCAAAAACACCACCTGGACGAACCTTCAGATACTCCGCCTAGCAAATAACACTATCGGAGATGAGGGAGCAATTGAGATCAGCAAGAATACAACCTGGACAAAACTTACACAACTCTCATTATTAGCAAACTCGATTGGCAGAGAGGGGGCAATTGCACTTAGTAAGAACACTGTCTGGAATAGCCTCAAATCTATCGATTTATGGGATAATCCGGTCGGAGATGAGGGATCAAGTGCTATAAAAGCGAGATGGCCCTCAACCTCAATAATTATTCGAGAAGAGCACGGATTATTATGATATTTTTTTTATATTTCTTATGTGATTACATTAAATCCTCAATATTAGAGTAATAAATACACAAATATCTATCAATTCAGAATCCTTTTTGAAAATGGATCGAAAACAAATCTTATTGCAAATTTAGAGACTTTATCAACAAAGAGTAGTTATTTAGGTCTATATTTTCGATTTTATCAGCAATTAGATGAGAAACAACTTCTTTCAAGCAAACAAACAAGCAAACAACTAAATTAAATTGCAAATAATGAAAATCAACAGTTAACATCTTTTCTAACTATATCTTAGAATAATACACATTGTGAGGGAAATAATAGTTTAGCTTGCGGAATCGCAAATGTATGCTCATTAGTGTGACTCATAATTACTAGAGACAACATACCATTTATACGCACAAGACAAATAGGAGATATAAAATCTTCGCAGACGTTGCTGACTTTGAGGAATCAAACGCTTTCATTTTTTGTTTTTTTGGTCTCCAATTCCAAAATGATCTTAATTCCTTTATTAAAATTTTGTAGTTTACACGAAAAACGACTATCTCAAAGGCCCAGTTGAAATTTATGAGCTTTTTCGATGGTCAAAGGGTTTAGTTGCCAGCGTGGCATCCTCTCTCAAATGAGTGACTACTAAGAAACCGATTACTCGATAGTTGGAATTCAGGTGGTTTCGATTTGTTGAATAGTAGTGGCGATAAAGCAATGTAACAACTTTGTCTTACAAATAAAACGTATCACCTCAGGAACTTCTCTCAAAATTGTCTCTGTTTTCATATAGCTCTTAATTCTACTCGTTGTTTGGTTGATTGACTTCATTTTTCCTACTTTCCATAGTTCTTGACAAACTCTCTGACCTTTTGGTAGTACTCTTCTTTATTCGTCCTTCGATAAAATGATGAGTTTCAACATCGATTTTCAATATATCCTCTTTACTTATACAAAGCGCAAGGTTCGTACTGCGCAGGACTGTTAATATTTGGCTCATCCTTCAGCAATTTCTGGACACCAAGCAAGATTTGTTTGATTCCGATGACAGGCTTCCAATCCTCCTCTTCATTGAGAATACTCAAGCAAACGGTTCCAGATGGGTAAATATTTGGATGAGGTATAACCGGCTTGAACTGGCCTACATATTGTCCGAATAACCTCTTGCAATTCACTGTAAAAGTATTACATTTTGGTGGTTTGAGTGGATAATCTGGAGGGAAATCCATGGTTAACTTGTAAGTGGCTATTCAAGAGAATATAATCAGTCTAATGAACATGAGATGGAGTCGAGAAATGAGTCCTTACTAGGCAATTTATACAGAAATGCTACCTCCTTCCCATGGGCACTATGGGGACAAAACAAATTAATTTCAATTTTTTCGCTTGGCGGGAACTGATTTTTACGTCTTTAGGGCCTGGAATTTCGCAGATCCATTTAGTCATATCAACGGTTTGGTCGTCTTTAGTGATAGGTTTAGCGCTGAAGCCCTATTCAGATTGGAATAGAATAATCTACGCGAAGACAAATACTTACGAAAGGGTGATCCTGTCTCCAGCTCTATGTTTAATTTGGAATTCTGTAAGGAGGAGGGAAAGAGAATGGTATTGTTACTTTTCTTTCTTGTGCCAATCGAGTAGTGAGTAGATCAGAATTCATATTTTGAGTTTTCCTTCAGAGTTCCTATTTTATTTTTTTAGTCTACAATATGAATAACTTTTGTAATAATTTCTATTTTGTAATATTGCATGAAACTTCTGATAGAAAGGTTCGTAAAACGAAGAAATGCCTAAAACAACAAAAACAAAAAATACAGACATTTTGCATTAATTCTGAACTTAATTAAAGGATATGCCAAAATCCAGAGATTTGTCAATATTTTCAGTATCAACGTTTCAGATGGTTTTATGGAGATAATTATGCTGCGAAATATGTCTCAATGTAGTAAGTGAAATATGTGTGTCAGCTAGAAACTATGCTTGCAGTCAAAAAAAAAAAGAGAATAGAATCCTTTCCAAAAAAATTAAATTCGTTCAAAATTGCGACGAAAAATTAAATTACTGAAAGTGCTTTTAGCACGCACTGAAGAAAAATCTTGGATTTTACAGATGGAAGGTCTTTTCTAATGATTCAAAGTTTTCTCTATTCAACTGAAATAACTCTGATCTCTCGATGCCATTGAGACTCAAGAATGCGAATTCCATGAAATTTTGGCGAATTGGACGACCCAAGTTGCTTTCGTTCGAATATTTCATTCAGATAAACAATTTTTTAATACATATGTCGACATTTCCTGATATTCAAGTTCAACAATTTTGATATAAGAGAGATTGTAATTATTAGTTGACTATGATGAGTTCCATTTGATGACGATGTCTTAATTATAGATATCCCTTCCTTCAAAACTGCAGACACGAAGCTTACCTGTAACCACCCCCCAGAAGATTTCTAGTCTTGAAATTGCTACGCAGCTTGGAAAATCACTTGTATATTTCGAAAAGCATCCGAAAAATTCAATCAGCCATCATATTCGTGATTCTTGATTTTTTCTTTTATCCCGTCAGAGCTGATTCAAATAAAACAATTTTTTTCCGTCTTGGCTCTGCCAAATCTATCGTCCAAATGTTTTCAAGTACCCCCACTCCGACTACTCTGCGGTTTCGATCAAACTTGACAACAAAAAAAAACTCTCCAAACGGATTCCATTTTAAGATTTTCTGATTCCCTCTCATATATTCTTCGAACTCAGTTCTTTAAATTAAAAATTAACCAAAGGCAATCATAGTGACCATAGCAAAATGGACCTAAATCGAGACAGCTCAGTAGAGGCACAGTCAGCTATCTATTCTGATGAAAAGACAGCTTTACCTGAAGCTCTCCTATTAAGAAAAGGAAGCCCACTCTCTCCAGAAGATGATCAAAGTTGACTTCATTACGTTTAATCTGTTAACTTTTCTCATTTTAGAGGAATACATTGAAACTTATGAGAAATCGTTTGGACGCACACATAAAGGTAGTATAACACTAACTCCATAGCTAATTAAATTATCCAGAATCTCTCCTTACTGGGATTCTCAATCTTGCTTCAACACATCTTGGACCCGGGCTCCTCGCTCTTCCGTACATTGTCAGACTATGCGGTGTCTTTGGAGGCACACTGTTTGTATTCTCAGGAGGCCTTATCAACGTATTATCGAAGAGAATGTTGGCTTATTCAACTGATCGACTTCAAATCTCAGATTACAACCAACTAATTAGTGGCATTCTTGGAAAAGTAATTCGAAAGCAATTAATGTGATGATTAACTTCTTTAGCGCTTCGTTTACTGGTTTGATATTTGCAAAATCGCCTTTAATCTTGGACTCTTGTGCATCTACCACTCATTAAGTAATCGAGAATTATACGAGGAAAGGGTGTCTTATTTCGCAATAGGTGGCCAGTTTTTCCAAGATATGGTACTCGGAGCAGGCGAGAAGTTTGAGAGCAGTTGGATAGCTCTCCTTCAGATTCTTGGTTTCGCGACTTTAATACTCCCATTGTGTTTCTTGAAGAGCATTCAGCCTCTGAAATATGCATCAATTCTTAGAGTGGTGGTCTATGGATTAATTCTCCTGGTAAGATAGCCTCTACACCGTGACAAGCCTAATGCCTGCTGCTCTTTTTTAGTTCTTGTTCCTTGAATCCAGCAGCTATGGTGACTACTCCTGGTCAAAGAGAAAGCCTGACTGGCATGAAAGCTATAACTGGGGTGTCTTCAAGACCATTGGAACCGTGATGTTCGCTTTTTCGTGCCAACTCACCCTCTTCACTCCAAGACCGAACGTTATTAGCATCGAATCTCCTGAAAAAGCCAGAAAAGTACTAATCAATTTTTACAAGTTTCTCATCTTTTAATTATCATATATTTTTATAGGCAATAAATTGGACATACTTGGGAATCGCAATCTATTCTTACTTTTTGGCAATGTTTGGATATATTCCGCTCGTAGACTACACCGAACCCATGATAATCTCACGAAAACCTCTCCCAAATGCCCCATACGACTTGATGAATTTGGCCAGATTCGGAATGATTTTGGTTCTCTACGTCTCTATCCCAATGTCAGTATTCCACTGCAAGACTTCAATCTTGTCAGCATTTAAGAAAAACACAACTGAAGAAAATGCTGAAAATCAGACCTCTCCAGCTATGAGTAATGTCATCTCAGTTGGCATTCTTTACGTAACTGCGCTCCTCGGATTCGCGATCACTTCCGTGGATAATGTCATGGCACTCTTGGGAGCAATATTTTGTGGCTCACTCTTGCTTTTCTATCCAAGTACAAATTTATTTCTTTATGACTAAACTAACGATGATTTCCTTAATAGTGAACATTTACGATAAAATTCGAAGCCAAGACCCTGCTAAAAAGAAGCCTGGCTGGTGCAGAATGTTCATAGTCCGATGGATGTACGTTAAGTTCACGATCATTGGATTTATTTCGGCGATATTTATCACTCTTCAAATTTTCGGAGTGATTGGGTGCCAGAAAGGGTTTAACTGCTAGAGTCAAGAGCAGCAATTATTCTATAACAGATTTGATTTTATAAATCTATAGTAATGGACAATCGGTAATATAATGAGAGTCCTGTTAATCTTATTGAATAAGATATTTACAAACATGAATCATGAAGAAATTTGAATTATTTCTAAGAGTAATTGGCAGAAACTTATATATGGATAATATTAGTGTGCAAGGTGAAATGAGAGTAAATATTTATGATACTTAAGGCAGTTAATTGAGTATTAATTGAGTATTGAGTTAAATATGTCAATTTAATGAAGAAATATAGATAACTCCCTCAAATGGCGAGAGATTTCAATTATAGGACGCACTACATGGAGTTTATTGGTCCAAATATAAACTGTCTGTAGAACAGTGCCCTCTATGGTCAGTTAAATTTGAATGAAGAATTCAATAATATTATGAGAATTGCCAATATACGAATCTGATTTTCAGCAGAGATCACCTAGTTGGACTTTTATTTTTTCAGGAAATTTTTTTTGTTTTCAGATCGTTTTGCTTGTGTTAAGGGTTATTTACAAAAGTAGACAATTAAGTTACCAAAACAATGGCAATCTTATAATTGAATTAGATATAATTTTATATTCTAGGGAGTCAATATGAGTAGTTAATATCATGACTAGTCACAAAGTTGGAAGTTTTTCAATCCTAAAAGTGTTGATATCTTCAATCCAAACAGGATAAACCTGACTATGTTTCCCTCTCTGGATAGCTCCAGCTGCGTTATTCACTTCCTTCATGAGGAATGCAGTTAAATTGATAAACAATCTTCTCCAATCAGACTCATCCAGGGCTTTGAGATCAAAATGATTCACCACTGCGACACGGAAATGAACTCTGACCGAATCAAAGAACTCTCTGTAGATATAGGTTTTATTCAGGCTCATGTTGAAGCTTGAGTACCAGCACCTAATTTCGTTTTTGAGATACTTGTCATTCCTTTTCATCACCTTCCACTGCTTAAAAAACGGAGCAAGCCTCTGACCATTTTCTTTCGTAATAAATTGCTTTTCGGGCTTGGAAATTTTTTTTGAGAAGCTCGACAGCTTGAACGACGATTCATAGATTTCTTTGCGATCCAGATTGGATGCAGATTCATCTACTGATTCAGGGTTTCTTTCAGATGCCGATGTCCCCATTTCTGTTTCCAAGGACATGGTTGGCTCAAGGAATTGCTGAGTGTAGTCATCAAGACTAGGGAAGTCAAAGTCTTTAAAATCGACATAAGAGAAGTCAAAATCGTTGTCGAATTGGATGTTTGTAAAGCTCATTTACAAAAGTCGTTTAGGCTGATTAGGCTGAGTTATTTGTTAGTTCTTGATTATTATATTATTTCACATCGGTTAATATACAGAATTAGGTACTGTAAGTTTTTCGAAACAGGAGATGACTGGAAGTAGTCTATTTTTTGAAATAAAATTCAAGCAGGCAACTTATGACTTAATGGCTGTAAATCCGACTTTCTTAGCCGCAACAAAAAAAAGGAAAATCATGATTTTCTTCAGTATTTTTGTTACCTAAAATGAAATAATTTTTTTTTATTTTCTGACAAAATCCAATAAGAAAGTCGTTATGTCATATCAACCAAACGAAATTACATATCTGAATCACAGCCATACCAATGGCGTTTGATATGTGATATTGTTTATTTCTTAAAAAGCAATTCTGAGACAAGTGGCGATCATCTCTAAATATTTTAATATCACTTACTCTTCTTTCTAAGAGTATGAACTCTATTTCAGATATTTTCTTTTTTGCGGAGTTCGGGCAGGATCAAATACACCTCAGAAAGATACGATCTCAACTTCTGCTGGTAGCCGAAAGATGTGTCATAATGAACCATTGGAGGGCCAGTAAACGTTTATATAAAATTCCTCACTTGATGGAAAATTACTGACGGAGTCAATACTTCCAAGTTAGATATTGTACTTCGGAGGCATTTTTATGTTTCCAATGGAAAATAAATGAAAAATGGTCAATTTTGTCCTCATATTGATTACTTCATCGTAAATTTGTTGAGACAGATCTCTTTATCGGTCTAACAATCTTTCAAAACAAAAGTCGGGGTGAATCGAAACTTTGAAGAAATTGAAGAAATTGTATGAGTTATTCCAAAATAAATTAAACATTTCTCCTTTCTTCTCTCACATAATAGTCTGACAATCGAGCACCAATGTCTATAAGCTGATCCTTCGAAGAAATTTAATCAAGTCAGTTTACAATTATGAATATATCAATACGTAAACAAATTCAAACATAAAAGACCAATCTTTTAGTACAAATGAACTAACCATACAAATGCATTCTCCTTCGTACAAAAGCTTCAAGATTTCATTCGGCAATGAATCTCATATAAATAAAGTATTCTGAGATCCCTTGTTATCTTTAAAAACTTGATTATAGAAAGCACTGAATCCTCGCCAATGGCCAAGATTCTATGATCTGAATGTATTTAAAGTGATACTCATCGTTCCTGGACGCTTCTTGAAACGTCAAGAATACCATTTGAAAACTTGACAATCTAAGTTTTGATAGGAATTTTGCTCCATATTCCCTGAATTTCCAATGCGATATATTGAAATTCAATACAAATTCGATGAGCAATTCACGGAAAGCTCGGCAGCTCTGCCCCTCCAAGCTTTTCTCTCCACTTAGATAAGAATTTAGTTGGCGATATTTAATTTTTTCCATTGATGACTCTTTTATATTGCGGCTCTTTGGTCGATAGCAAGTTTCGAGATAGCGGTGAAAGAGCCTTTCGAAATTTTTTTGAAAAGGGAGATGGAATTCTGTTCTATGGCTTTTTTCATCTCGTAATGAGCTATCTTTCAAGATAGAATCGACGGATTTTTTGAAATCATCAGTAAGTTTAACTTCAAAAGTCCAGAAATCCCGATTCCTCTCATGTTTCACTGTAAATATTTTGGCTAGTTCCGTTATTTTCTCCATGTTAGAATTTATTTCATTGGAGATGTCATCGTAATTAAATTGCAGTGACTCAGCTTCAGTTGGTTGTTCGCTAATTGGATTCAAAAGACTGCTATCAGATATAAATTGCATCAAAATAACACCCGGTTCTGATTCCTGTTTGATAATTTATGAAAAAAGAGCAATTGCCTTTAGAGTTACCTCAGAACTTGAATTATCACTCTCATTAAAGTGTGTAATTGATAGAGGATATAAGTTAACTCTCTCAGATGGCATAGGCTGAACAGTCTCCTCAGGAAAGTTTAAATATAAAACTATATCCCACATGAAACCGAAGTTAACCCGAAAATTTTACCTGGATGGTCCTCTGGAAGCCTTTGTTCATTCAGTTTTTCCATGTCACAATTGGAAGTCAAGCTCATATGAACTGAAGCAACACGATTTTCTGTTTTTTATTTTTTATAAAACTGTGTTTTGGGATACATATCAGGAAATTAAGTGTTTGATAATTTTAGATTTTAATACACTGGCGAAGGTTGATTGAATGGTAAAATTATTCATGATTAGAATTCCTGACACTACGAAATAGAATATAAATCTTAATTAAATGATTTTCTCTAATTTCATGCTCTTATTCTCATCAAATTGGTGATGAGACGATCTATTTCAAATCGATGAACTCAAAGGGAAATTTGCATTAAACCTACCCTTTCAGCAATCACATTAGTGAGATGACTTCAAGGCTTTTGAAGGAGCTTTATTCGGAATTAGACGACATTACCCTTCGAAGTCAACCACTTTCCCTGCAAATAGGAGTCTTTTATAGATTTCAGCAACATTGTACTCTTTTTACAATAAAACAGCAATCAGTGGCCAAGAAAGGGTCGAATTTTAGTTCAATTTCACCGGTCGTTTAAACTTTGATTTTTTGCTAATTTGGATATTGCCAACTTTATCACGAGCATCTCATCCCCTAACTTCAAATAACTTTTGAAATATTTATTTTGGACGGTAGTTATTTCAAAAAACCCAATTTCCGACAGTACTTTGAAATTTTAAATTATCGAGCTCTAAGAGCAGAAGAATTACTTATATTTTCACTGGGTTTTTGAGAATAAATTTTTCATTAAAAATAGGTTGCGTGATACTCAATTTAAAAGAAGTTTTTGCATAACAACTGATCATCATGCTCTTGGCAATGTAAGGAATCTAAGTACTGAATTGACGTGTAAGAATACTCGACAAGAAAAAACCATTTAGAAATTCGATATGAAAGAAATAATTCCTTGAGAAGTGCTCTTGTCAGCTAATCGATTTTGTTTATGGGAGAAGTTGTTGATGGGAGCTGTATTCGACTTTTTTCCATGAAAAAGAAAGTTATTGAGTGCAAATATCACCATCAGGACCTTTAAGAGTAAGTACTTTAGGCGGTGCAGTCGGGTTCTCTCTCCTTTAGGTAAGACGGTTGAAGAGACCGATAAGGAGTTTGTGCTCATGTGCTGAGCAGACTGCGAATCGCTCACTATACTCTTAAATACCTGATGAATATTTGCAAGCTATTGTTACACAGATCATCGTTAGTCAAATGAAAAATAAATAAAACACTCTAAGTGAGAATATACCCAAAAAACTACAAGTATGAGGAAATCATTTCAGAGAGTAATATTTCCAGTTAACTTTGGTAATGCTAACCTTGCTTCAATTGATGGCGATCGTTCTACGACCGGGAACACCTTAGATAAACTTCATTGCCTTCAGAATTTCGTAATTAAGTAGGATTTATCAAAAAAATCAAAAGATTCTTAGCAGACTAAACTCGTAATCCATCGTTAGTTATCTACCACATTGATTCGCTTTCCTTCAGAAATAGGAGAATTAAAGAGCAGATATAAAATATCAAATGATATATTTTTTGCTGCAAATCTTTGAAGTCTATTCACTAGAGGAACCTATCGACCAGGCTTGGATTAAAGTTGGCTTTTTGACATTGTTTTTGATCTCTCTAATAGCAAATTATTAGAGAATTCTATTAACAATTATAGATCGCGCCTTTCAAAGGAGTTATGAAGGGAATGCTCATTAATTCATTGAATATTCACAGAATCCTCCAGTTGGAGGCAATTTAAAATGGAATGAGTCCAGTCATAACTATGTATCATTGAATTGACTTCTTTCCAAACCTTGGTGCCTTACAAACGTAGGGTGCCCATCAAGAAATCATCGAACTTTTTGCTTTTCTCAATTCATGAAAGCTTATTACCTTTTTGGATTCTCTTATATCTTATTTGTACAAGGTTTATGGCTTTTTCAGATAGATTTTCCCTGTATTTTAGTAGACAGTGTCAAGACTTTTCATCATTTAGACAAAATCAGTCGTCTTTAACTGCAGCGTCTTATCTCTCTCATGGGCGATGATATCTATACTTAGAAGTAAATATTGTCATGTCTATCCTTCCTTTACTAAAACAAACCGAATTGTAGGAATTCTAATCGGATAAAAACAAATGTAGTTTTGGGTATGGAATTTACTCATAATTTTGCTTACATGGGAAAAGAGCTGTTTTTTATTCGGAGTGTTCCATTTATCTCCTTCATCATTTTGTTATTAGTACAAAGTATAGGTGGAGGTTCTCAAATTAGGT
>ENA-UOUE01001602-UOUE01001602.1-compost-metagenome-genome-assembly--contig:-NODE-1602-length-13680-cov-13.948541_pt1 | contig 13680 bp, 13 predicted proteins | sample MGYA00238146_ERZ747223 | MGnify/ENA primary metagenome ERZ747223 (study PRJEB28781, sample SAMN06268865) | compost metagenome | isolation source: single cell | place: USA: California, Emeryville, Joint... | reverse complement strand
GCTGGGCTTTCTTTGATGTTGAGAAAGCCTTTTTATTGCAATAGCTTTCGCTGAGTAGCTAATAGAAGGTAACTACAAGTCCTGAATTGTGATTGCTAATAATATCACAGAATATTGCTGTTATCACTATCTGTACGAAAGCAAAAAACAAAATTAAAGATGTAACTCGATTCCTCAGTTCAACTCTCGTCTAGTGAGGAAAACTCGCTAGCACAGTAATAAATTTTATGAAATCATTAGTTTTCGAACCTCGTGAGCTCAACCTTCCCCATATTAATCTCTAAAAGAATGTCTCTTCTTCAATTTTGTCATCTTTCTCAATGTAAGGCTCATCATCGATATCATTTTTCTTTGGAATATCATCCTCAAATCTGCTCACTGAATCTGCCCCACTCGCCTCAGACCTAACCAAATTTTTCTTCACCTTCTTCAGTCTTCTAAATCTCCTATCATCTTCTTCATCATTATTCGAGGTGAAATCCTCATCTTCCATCGCCTCGTCTTCCTCGTCAATCGAGTCTAAATCCGCTGTCTTCATATTCGTCGTTCTTCGACGCAAGGTCTTCCTTCGCGAATCCTGAGGCGTCTCCTCAACTTGCGGCATCGACTTCTGTCCACGTGTTCTACGTGTACGGGAAGTCTTCTCAGTTGATCTGATCGTTCCAGTCTGAGACTTTGAATCTGCGACGGAATCTCCTTCGCCCTATAATAAGCAATAAGGCACTCGTTATCTAATCACCAAGTTACCGATTCTTCGAAACTTTTGAGCCACTGCACGTCGCTCACGTCATCAACGTAGGAAACCTGCTTTTTAACTCTGTTTCCTCGACCGTATTCTTTCACTTCCTCATCTTTGATTTCCTAAATAAGAAGGGACAATAATCTTTACAAACGGGCTGTGTGCGAAACAAGCTTACCTGAGTTACCAGCCAGGATGGCACTTCCTCAGGCTGCAGGAGTCTGTAGTTAAAGAACTTTCCTTCTCCTTTTTGAGGATATCTGAAAAATTTGTATATTTTTGACTCGTTTTCGTATCGCTCGCTGTCCATTTTCTCATAAATCATGATCTCGTCCTATAATTTCGAATTTCTATCACTCTTGCTCATTATTAGCAGATCTTACCTCATTTCTCGCAAGCATTTCGTTTATCTGGTCATCATCGGGAATTCCCTCTTGCTCTTCTTCATCATCCTGTTTGCGCTTCAATAAATCTTCCTACAAACACGAAATAACTGTCACACACCGTTGATTACAGTCGAGAATATACCAATTTCGCACGACGTTCGGTATCAGTGGATCTCTCGTTATAAAGACCGGCTTGAATCAGAATCTCATCCAAACTCTGCTTAAAGGCTGCTTTAGCAATGATTTCTTCTTCGATCCAAGTGTTCGTGACCAATCTCAACACACGCACCTCGCTCTTTTGTCCTATACGATGCGCACGATCTTGCGCTTGCAAATCCTAAGCAAAAATCAATGAGTTTCTCACAAATCTAATGGAAGTCCTACCATTTGCGGGTTCCAATCAGAGTCGAAGATAATAACAGTGTCTGCAGTCTGCAAATTCAATCCCAAACCACCAGCTCTCGTACTCAACAGGAAAATATCGTACTCAGAGCCCTCTTTGTTGAACATCGCCATCCTCTCAGCTCTTTCATCCGCCTTGGTCGTACCATCAAGTCTGAGATGCTTGAACCCTCTGTAATTGAAATATATCTGCAAGATGTCCATTAAGTGCGTCATTTGACTGAAAATGAGCACTCTATGCTTCAACGAAATGAGCTTAGGGAGGATACGGTCGAGAAGTTCAAATTTCCCTGAAGTTCTAAAGATATTGTCATCGACGTTCATATAATAGTCTTGATTCAGGAACAGATAAGGATGATTACAAATCTTTCTGAGCTGCATCATGAGATTCATCAGCGCTTTGGTTGTGATTTTCCCATTGGGATCTCTAACGAGAGAACCGTTGTTTTTGATTTGCTCATAGACGAGCTTTTGCCATGCGGAGAGCTCGATCTTGATGATATACTCTACTTTGTTGGGAATTTCTGACTCGACTTCCTTCTTGACTCTTCTTAGGAGGAAAGGTCTGAGGACTTGATGCAGACGATTGATGATAAGCAGCTGCTCTTCTTCGTTAAGCTGGCCTTCTTTATCATTCGTGACCTTATTAACAGCGAGTCCGAACCATTTCTCGAACTCATCGCAGGAATTGAAGACTTTTGGCAGCAAAAAGTTCAGCAAAGACCACAACTCACCAAGGTTGTTCTGAAGCGGCGTACCCGTCAGCAAGAGCCTATGCTCGGAAGTGTACTGCTGGCCCAACGTCGACGCGAACTTACTTCTAGCGTTTTTCATACGATGTCCTTCGTCGATGACAACGTACTGCCATTGGAACTTATTCAACACTAGACGATCCTTCAGAATGTATTCATAGGTCGTAATACACACGTTCCACTTGGTATTCTTAAGTGTCTGACTCAGGGCCTTCCTCACTTGAGGTCCTCCCTTATAGACGATTTTCTTGATCGACGGCGCCCACTTATCGAACTCCATAACCCAATTTGATAGTGTTGTTAACGGCACGATAACGAGGAAAGGTCCGTAGTTCTTTTTATACTCCATCAAATACGCGAACAAGGAGATTGTTTGGATGGTCTTACCCAGTCCCATCTCGTCAGCGAGAATACCGTTCAGCTTGTTGTTATATAGCGAGATCATCCATTGCAACCCGACCATTTGATAATGCTTTAGCTGACCTCCCTTCAGCAGCGTCGGTTGCTCCTTCACCTCTTCTTGAATCGTGTGGGTGACATTATAATAGATCTTGTTGGAGTTTTTCAGATTCGTTGCGAGATCTACCTCCCCCTTCAGTTCAATATCTGCACTATCGTCCTGGGTCTCTCCTTTTTGCACCTTGACCTTTGCTCCGATCTGTCTAAGGAAATTATCTGTTTGATGAAGCAGCTCGAGAATCCTTTGATTCTTTGCTTTTTGAACCAACTCCAGATAATCATCGAAATGGTGGGATTTAAGCGCCTTGACTCTCTCCTTCAGCTCTTTGTCTCGCTTCTCTTGCTCTCGTTTTTCGGCCTGCTCGATATAATTCTTCGCATGCTGGCATCTTTTCTTTAAAATTTTCGCCTTTTTCTTATGGTACTCAAAGAAATCGTTTTGATGCGCAAACAGCTGGTTCAAGAACTCCTTATGACGAGTTCTCTTACGGTTCTCCTGCTCGTTTTTGATGTGAAGCTCAAATTTTTCCATCATACGCGCTTCATATTTCCTCGTTGGTTTTTCACGCTTGAAATGCGAACGATCAAGATAATTCCTTTCTAGCACACGCAAATTCGAGTCATTTGTTCGATAATCCTGCATCACAGCGTCCTTCAGCTTGGCGTATGTCGAGAGGTTTTCCAGAAATTTCATTTCGCAGTTCAATTGCAACTTGCAGTCCTCTGGCAAGCTGTTATTTGACAAAAGTATGTTGATGTCTTGCTTTCTCTTCTCGACGAAATAAGAGTTCTTTTCTATCCATCGCACTGACTGCTCATTGAGAAAATCGGTTTGTCCTTGCTGACTTTGTCCAGAAGCTCCCCCTTGTTCGCCTGAGGCATTCCCTCCAGCTGCGTTGCTTCCGCTTTGTTGTCCTGTGCGGCGACTGGCGTTGTTAAGCTTCTGTGAAATAAGTTTTTTCAGCTCTTGATCCTTTTCAACTTTTTCATTATAGAACTTCTGCGAACGCTGCATGAGATGGGACTTTTCTATTTCCCATTGATCCTGCGAGAGGGAGAAAACGTTCTTTTCGACGCTCTCAGGCAGAGCGAGTTTCCTAATGAGATGCTTATAGGCAAGTATCTGTTGCTGAACTTGAAATTTCTGAGATTCAGAGATGGCTTCAGAGACGGGCTCTTGCTCGAAGGCAGTGAACAAATCATCCTCTTGATCAAACTGGGAGGTGAATGGCGATATTTAGGCTGGTAAAATATAGAATTTTTTACCGAGTTAGGTTGAAAACTTTTCATTTGCGCATAAACCTCCTTGTACTTGTTAGTGTCGGTCAAATCGTTTTTCTGGAGCTTCTTCAGTTGCTATTTTGCCATTTATTTTTGAAGTAAACCAATTTACGCGTTAATTTACCGAATAGATATCTGAAATTTGAGAACTCATTTTTTTTGCACGCAAAAGAGATTGTCAAACACTGGGAATTAATCAAATTATAAAGGGCAGCGAATTAAATAAATATGCTATCGAGCAATTAATTAAGAACTGCATTCAAATTTCTTAAATATAAGAAACTCCATCGCGCACACTTGAGGCAATAAAAATCCTCATTGATAAAAATTAAGTTAGCAATCAGTATGATGAGATAGGAGAGAGCTCGTGGGAGCTGGGAGCATATATTTAAGATGTAATAAGAAATAGCTAGTTAAATAACAAAGGGAAATTTACAATTTCTCCCGCCATTATTTAGAAGATTATGGTGAGGAGTCAAAGCTCATAGCAAAATTTGTTGAGAATTCCGCTGAAAAAGGCTCGATATAAGCAGAATTTGAAGCAATATCACTTGAACTCTCACAAATTGGCACGGAAAAGGAAAAAGAATGGGATATTTTTCGTATGATTAGCGATTAGAAGTTCCTTGTATAGAGCGTCTGAAGATCTTGGTAATTTGTGGCCATGTTGGATGGGAAGTCAAGTCTGACAGCCTGATTGAAAATTAGCGAATAAATGGCCAAATTTGTAATGAATTCCATTCGAAGTTAGCTCCATTCAAAATTTTGTTACTCTCGGGGGATGAGCTTAGAGAATTTAGAGCATTCTATTCAGTTGAATAGATTGAAGCATGCAAACTATCTGAACTTAGCTTTTTTCCTTTAATTTTTCGCCCTAGGCAGTTCTAATAAATTTGAGGAAGGAAGAATATTCTATTTTATCACGTAATATGATTCCCTTCGGATTCAGTTACAAAGTGGAAAGAGTCAAGTAAACACATCTGGCAAGTCTTCTGGCTGTTTATAAGAGCAACTTCAAGGGTTCTGACAAATATATCTAACTACTTCTATTTCCAACAATGTAAATATATGTGTACCGGTATATACCGAAAGCAAGGCAGAATAGTTTGTCCTTCAAACCAGCTATGAAAAGAGTAACTTATTGACTATCTAAACTCATCTAAGACCGCCAACTACAAGGGATCTGATTTTTTTTCAGATGATATTGTCTGTACTTTATAATTAGGCTTCTCTCGGAGTGCCTTTTCGTCGAGCTGGCCTATCTTCATTTCGAAACATTGTGTAAATCCTTGAGTTCTGGTACTAATTGATGTGCCAAACGTGTATTAAAAAGTCTTTTCGACCGAGCAGCCCTGGAGCGTTGCCATTCAACGAGCGGTGGTTAATATGAAAAAATAAAAATAATTGCTTCTGTTCTGAGCATATACTCCAACAAATTTTTCTCGCATAAGTCTTCGCTAAGAAATGTTTGTGGATAACGACTTCTTCGACAACGACGACGATGACAAATTGCAAGTATCCTATTCTTCCCTTCGAGCAATTTATTGACCCTCTTTTCAGATGAATGCTTCTCCATATACAAATAGAACGAGCGAGAACACAACAACCGGCCGAGCGGGCACCTTTGGCAATCGATCTACCGCTACCAGAAAGGAATTCGATGTGAATGGAGAAGCTGTGTACGCCGACTCTACACGAAACCAGCTATCTGACATTGGTCAGTTGCAACCGAAAGAATCAACAAGAAAAAAACAAGTTATCAGCTTTAAATCTCGTGGCCAGTTGTCCTTGGGAGCAAATTCACAAGGCGACAACGGTCAGAAATCTGGAACTCAGTCCACTTTTAGCTATAACGAGAACCAACAATCGCAGAAACAGGCTTTTAATGATGATATGGACTTCACGGACCTAGGAAATGATAATTACAATTCGAAACCAACTCAATCCAAATCAAACTGGGATCAACCTTCCGATAACTTTAGAGCTAGCAATCAGTTTGAATCCAGCGATTTGACTCGCCCTGGTACAAGCAGTAATAGGTAATTATTACCTTATTAAAGCAAGCCCCACAATGATTGATTAGGGAAATGAGCAAGCAAGGTCTCTTGCAAAGCAGACAGAGATTGCTTGATCAAAATCGCATGCAGTTTTCAGGAGCTAGCACTTTTCAGTCCAATGACACCTTTGTAAACAAAACCCAGAGCAATCAGGCTCCTCTGTATTACAAAAACGAGGAGACGAAAGATTCTATCAATTATAATGAGCTGCAAAAGTATGCGTATGACAGCAAGAAGGAGTTTTATGACCCAACGTTGAAGAAATCCGTAAAAATTTATCTGTGATGCCGCAGTTAACGAGTGAATTGCAAATAATTAGGAGAAAGCGCAGTTCAGTCTATCGAAAATGTCGCAAAATATTAAATACGAGCGCGATGAAGAGTATATCCCTCCAACAAGAGACGATATTCAAGTCAAAGAGCTCAGCCCTCACAGAGAGGAAAAAAATGAGGTGGTTTTTAACTATTAATTAAAATGCTGATGTGCTTTACATAGCCTGATGAAAACTCTGAGAAAGGGGATGATGACCGTGACGATGAGGAAGAAGACGATCAAATGATGGCCAAAAAGATGGCGGAAGAAGCAGAAAAGAAAAGACTCCTCGAGAAGGAGGTGGTTAAGCAGCCCGCTCCTAAAGAAGCAAAAGTCGAAATGGTATCCAAACCTCAAGAGCACATTGATGAGCCGCCAGTCAGAGAGCTCAAGTTGCTGAATCCAGAGTACTTAGATACTGTCGATATGAAAACCTTCCTGACCAGGTACTCTCGTTGGGCGTTCTTTCTCTCTTATCAGTGTAATTAACTAGACCTACACCCAAGGGCTACTTAGTTCAATGTAATATTAAGAGAGAGAAGTCAGGATTTGGAATTTATCCAAAGTACTACGTCACTTTATCAGTAAAGAGACTCTATCTTCTGAAGCCGATTCTCACTAATTTGTTATCAGAATGGCTTCCGTTTCTTAATGGCAGGAAAGAAAAACGCTGGAAATGCGACCTCTACCTACACTGTGTCGATGGCTGCGAAAGATTTTAGCACAAAATCGAAGAATTTCCTCGGAAAAGTCAGGTAGGGATATTTTGACTGAGTGGGAGAGTTGCTAACTAATGAAAAATTTCTAAATTAGATCAAATTTCCTTGGTACTGAATTCAATATTTGGGACACCGGCCTTGCACCAAGCAAAACGAAAAACCCTGATGCGCTTCGTGAACAGCTTGCTGTTGTGCTCTATGTAACCTGAAAGTGGGAAATACAGCGTTTTAAAGCTTACCGTTTAGGAACGAAATATCCTTGGGTCTAAAGGGCCAAGAAAGATGCACGTATTACTTCCAGATATAAAGCCCAATGGAGAGCAATATAAATTCAAACCATTATCTGTAGCAAATATGGAAAATGTGCGTTGTCTAACATGAAATAATAGTCGAAAGAAGGTATGCTTCAAAACTATCAAGCCAAGAGATTTGAAGGGTTCAAGGAATACTACAATAAGCCTCCAAGATGGAACGAACGTAAACGATCACATTTTTTTTTTCAGCTAATTTAATCGCGGTGTAGAATACCAAGCATTTGTCCTGAATTTCAATGGCAGAGTGGAGAAACCTTCAGTAAAGAACTTCCAGCTGGTCCACGAGTCCGACGGTAATTCATTCTCTTGGCAATTTCAAGTCTAATGAGCTGCTTATTTAGAGAACACTATTATGTTGCAATTCGGTAGAGTTACTAAAGACACCTTTACCATGGATTTCCAATGGCCGATTTCTCCAATGCAAGCTTTCTCTATTTGCTTGACTAGTTTCGACTACAAGCTTGCTTGTGAATAGCCAAGCTGTCATTCTCATTTTTTTCTGATTTCATATTAACGACGAAATGCGTGAGATCTTATGAATTTATTCTAAGCAAGTCTAAGTTTACTAATTGAATATCTTTGCTCTCGTTCAGTATGCTGAGAATATTGGCGAAGTCAAATCTTATTTTACCTATTATCTTTGATGATTTCCAAAGAAATTTCAAAAAATGAAGCTCTCTTTACAATGAATGTTAACCAACTCTCTTGGAAGAATGATATATTAGTCATTTCTATACACCTTGCTTTCTTGCTGTAAGCTGATTCTATTGGGTTTTAAGCAAATATAAACTCAACTCAATACAAATCTCTCAAGAATAAAACATCAATCAACGGACAATAACACACCGCTTTTAATCTTGAGAACGTTTAATGTCAGAATTAACTAAGTTTAGTACGACTATACTCTCGAAAATTTTGGTATAAACTCTACCGGCTTAGAACAACACATCTATATATATTTAATCCATATCATCCTCCTTCTTAATCTTTTTCAATTTCTTCTCTATCTGCTCTTGCAGATCCTTGATTTCTTCATCGTCAATGTCAACATTATCGAATTCTTTCTTCAGATCAACCCGAGCGTTCAACGCAATGCTCTTGTATTCCTCTTTCTCAGCCTTGGTTAGCGCCTTCCATTTCTTTCCAGTCACGCTGTTAAGATGATCCTCCTCATCTCCTTTCTCGACATGGACCGAGTTCTGGAAGATAAGGTACCCTGTGACTCTTCTATTAATCCAATCATGCAAATTATGCACACCTCTTTCGCTCTTCTTTCCGCTTCGCTCGCCAGCGCTTTCATCACTTGAGTCAGAATCCCTCGCTCTTGAAGCTTTCTTCTTGCTCGATTTATCCTTCTTCTTTTGGGAGGACTTATACTTGCTTCCCTTGCCCTCATCTCTTTTCGCTGAAGATTTTCTGTCTTCTTTTTGAGACGATTTCATCTTTTTCTTCACGCTTGCCTTTTGGCTCTTTGGCTTTTGTGATGTCCTTGGAGGCTCATTGAATGTAAACTCTTCATCATCAGCATATGCAGCGCCCCAGTCCCCTGAATGAGGAGCGCCGTTTTCATACCGATCCTCCTCGTCTTCTTCTTCGTATCTTCGAGGAGGTCTCTCTCGATAGTAATCTGGCTGCACTTTCTGTCTCTTGTGGTGGACCCTGTCATCATCGTACCTTCTATAGTCATCTTCATCATATTCATCATAAGGTCTTCTAATAGGAGAGCGAGAATACGAGCGCTCTTCAGCTTTCAACCTGTCTTGGATCGGTGCTAGGAAATCTGCTCTCCTTCTTGGAGAGTACTCTTGTTTCGGGGAGGCAGAACGCTTTTTGTTCTCTACATTGCGTATTTTTTCAAGCGTTTCCAACAATTCATTGTTGACGCTCGAAGGGAAAGCTTGTAAGCTAGTATCAAGCATTTCAAGAGACTCTATGCGGTATCTTATATCTAGAATAATAGATAACAAATGACAAACGAGATTTTTAAAATTTATTTACCTTCAAGTTTCGACGTGTCGATCCTGTAGTTCTTCATTGTGTTGACCTTGTTTTTCAGATCGTCCATCACCGCGAAGATCTCGCTCACCATTATTCCCTCTGAGCCCCTCTCGCTTAGGCTTCCTCGGTGATACAGCACCTTCACGAGCTTTTCGTATTCCTTTACATTGGTCATCTTTTCAATGGCTTGGAGTATCTCCTCAGCAGTAAAGTTGTCTAGCGTGTCTATTTGCTCTTGCTCGTCAATGAACTCTTGGATCCTGGCCTTTATTTCCTCTTGTTTGTCGTTCAGGTACTTCTGCTCCTTGTCGAAGAGCTGTTTGAAGTGCGCGTGCAGGCTGTCAAGACTTTCTTTGATTCTTCCGATCTCGCGCTCGAGTTTCTTCATCTGGGTCTCAGTGTGACGCTCATAGACGCCAAGATAGTCAATCGAAGTGAATTCGATAAGTCTTTTCTCCAATTTATCCTTCGCTTGCTGTAGCTGGCTTTGGGAGATACGAGTAGAGATGCCTCTGCTGATTGCTTCGTGAATGGGCACAAAACTTTCATTTTGCTTATGTATTTCAGGGTCAATAATACACTTGACACAAAGCAACGAAGGAGTAAAATTCTCTTTGGTACACATTACTTCGAGTTTGTAACCTGGGTGTGTAGGACAATTAAACGGCTCAAAAGGGTGACCTTTATTCGAGCCTTGCGGAACTTCCTCGTCGATATTGTCTGAAAATACGGGGTCTGTGCGGATCATGGGGTAGGCTGATGGCGCTTATATTTCTTTCAAAAATAGATTAAATTACTTAAAATACACTTAATTTTTTATTAAAGTTATTTAATACGCGTTCCAACCAGTTTCGATCTACTGATGCCCAAAACAGCATCGAGGCCCTTCCTCCACCCCTATCACCTCAAGCGTCGTTTCCAAGCATTTGCTACCCTAGTCGAACCTCCTTTCGCTTCTTGACTCTTTTGTAACCAAAGAAACTGCTAAAAAAAAATGCGCTTTTGGTAAAGATAATTGAAACACTCTCTCTTAGTATTTTCGCTGGAACACGGGCATGTAAAATCTTAGTTTTGGTGCGTCAAGTTATTTAATTTTGATCTTTTAAAATAAGATTAACTTTTTTCTGTTCTGGGAGTTGTGATTATTAGTATTTTCGAGTAGAAGCACACTGCTAAGTTTTTAAAACTTCAAATTGTTTTGAAGCACTGACAAAGAAAAACAACTTCTAATCAGACACAATAAACGGGCAGGATGCATAGTAACATCAGCTTCTTCCTATATAAGAGTCAATAACCGATCGATTAGAATACAGATTGATCAGTAAGAAAGGTGAGGGCGCTTTTTCTGAGGTCATAAAGGCTCAATCAATCACAACTGGCAAATATGTCGCAATCAAATGTATGAAAACGCACTTTGATTCAATCGAACAGGTTTTTATCATTCTATCCGAGCAAATATTCATCCCTGTCAAGGTCAACAACCTCCGAGAGATCCAGGCATTGAGGAAACTCTCACCACACCCTCACGTTATTAAACTTCTTGAAGTACTATAGTAATAGTTGCTCATTCGCCCTCTCCTAATCTGATTCGACGACTTAGCGATGAACCAACAGGAAGACTAGCTCTAGTGTTTGAGCTTATGGACATGAATTTGTATGAAGTGATCAAAGGTACAATCGTGCGGTTTCATTTTTTGTTCTGATGATGGATGTTTGTAAAGGAAAGCGAAACTACCTGCCAGAGGCAAAAGTGAAAAATTATATGTATCAGCTTCTAAAGGCAATCGATCACATGCATAAAAATGGCATATTCCATCGTGATATCAAACCGTAGCGCTATCTGATGAGTCTAGTTGTTTATTCCTGTAATAGAGAGAACATCCTTATCGCAGATGAGGTTGTCAAACTTGCGGATTTCGGGTCTTGCAGAGGAATTTTTTCAAAGCAGCCTTACACTGAATATATATCGACGAGATGGTATCGTGCTCCAGAATGTCTCCTCACGGATGGATATTACAGCTATAAAGTAATAAGAGCTTCAATATCAGTGGATTTATGATTGAATGGCGGCATAAATAGATGGATATGTGGGGATACGGCTGCGTTTTCTTCGAAATGATGAGTCTCTTCCCGCTTTTCCCTGGGAAAGACGAACCTGATCAAGTCAATAAAATTCATAACATCTTGGGTACTCCGCCCAGAGAGCTCCTTGAGAAATTTAAAAAGTGAGCGTTTGTCTTTTAGCGTTGTAGACTAATGCAATTGCAATCAGGTACAGCAAGCATATGGATTTTAACTTCCCACATAAAGAAGGAACAGGAATCGCTAAGCTCACTCAGCATATCTCTCCAGAGTGCATAGATTTGATCGAGAGACTCTTGGCCTATAATCCTGATGACAGATTGAGCGCGAAACAGGCTCTCAGGCACCCTTATTTCCAGGATCTTTACGAGCAAGATAAGAGAATGCAAATGAACACAGGGCCTTCAACGACGCTTAGAGGAACATATAACGAAATACATTCAGACAATCAGTAAGTCTTACGAGGAAGAAGCTTGCTAATCATTATTTATAGAAGCGAGAACCAGAATAATATTTCCCACAGCTCGAATAACCCTAACCTTGGGCTCATTAACATAAACATTAATAATACATCAAGCAATCAGAATATGAATATTAATTTGAATTTGACCAAGAAGAAGGGATTGGTAAACAAACACACTGAACATGATTGTGGCTAATTTCTTTGTGAATAGCTACCTGATATCAGAAAGGGGAATAATACTTATCAGGATGACTCTGAAAACGATCAAAATGTTCCAATGGGCGCAAAATATGATTGTAATGTGCTTTGAGAGGCACGTGGTCTAATTATTTTTCAAAATTTATTAGTATTGGGCAAAAGCAAGCCTCACAATTTGATGATGTCGAAGAAATACAGTAAATATCCCATGATCGGAGGCACAGACCTTGTGCCAGGCGGGCAAAATTATATGGCATTGAAAAAGGTTGATTTTATTATCGTTTTCGTGTGTTTTGTTAATTATTCTTTTGTGGGAATAGATAAGCGACAAGAAGAAATCATATATCAGTCCATACTCCCAAAAAGCGATCATTACTTCTCATAAGCCTTATCAAAATATTTAATAACTTTACTATCCTTGAATCCAGGGGTAATGTCTATTAACTAGTTTTTGTATTGTCTTCAATTTAGAAGAATATATGTGAATGTGATTACTGCTCATTCGATATCTTGTATATCCTTGAGTATTTGAAAAGAAAGAAATATTATTCGGTTATCTGAAATTCGCAGTATATATAGTTTATTCCTTTTTGTTATACGAATCTTCGATAAACGCATGGAAGTGGTTTTGTTATCGGAATACATGAGAATATAGAACTACACAAAATTTTGAATTCAATAAGAGCATCACAGTCTTTGTTAGGAAATAAGTGGATGTTGAATCTTATGCAAAAAATACAGAACTAATTTATTTTCCTCATGTTCATTCGACCTTTCTTACAAATTAAAGGGAGCAGACTACTTCTTACTTCAGAAAAAGACTAACTATCAACGGAGTTCATTGCCGAAGGATCAAATGAATATATGCACAGATATCTAACAGATGAAGATATATCCTTCTCTTACATAGGGCTTTAAACCGGCTATGACCGAAGCTAATAGGACGCATTATTGAAATCTTCTAATGTCTTATAAGTTTATAATATGGTAATAAAAAATTTGATGAGAATCAATCATTGAAAGGAGTTATTATTTGATGTTGCGGGAGAGGGGGAAATAGGAAACTCCCGAAATATATAAAAAAATTTGATTTCGTGGAGAATTAGTAAAAAGGTATGAGCGTTTAATGTTGTCTTCAGCTCGATCATTTTGTGTTCATTATCAAGCAGTTTCATGTTACAAAATAATTTGATAGATCCGAAATCTAGCTCCTGATTAGTGGCTATTAAAATTTTATATTTAAGCAACTTCGCATCAGATCGTGCTCTAGTAGGTAATCTTTTGATTGGCACGATTATTAACGTTATAAAGATCCTCCTCTGTGTAGGGTTGGGTTTGAGATCCACCTCACGCTTCCAGTAAATAAAATGGTGACGATACATTCGAGAGGAGTAGTACCTTCAATCTGAATCCTCTCATCTTCTTCCTGAATCGAATTCTTAAGGCTTTGCTGAAAGGTGTTGCTCTCTAATAGAGTTGATATGTATTATACAGCTCAGAGTCGATTTTGAGTAGGTA
>ENA-UOUE01001600-UOUE01001600.1-compost-metagenome-genome-assembly--contig:-NODE-1600-length-13695-cov-5.186298_pt1 | contig 13695 bp, 16 predicted proteins | sample MGYA00238146_ERZ747223 | MGnify/ENA primary metagenome ERZ747223 (study PRJEB28781, sample SAMN06268865) | compost metagenome | isolation source: single cell | place: USA: California, Emeryville, Joint... | reverse complement strand
TCTAAGTTTTCTACATCTGACTATAATCCACTCTGCTTCACCTCGAAAATTAGAATAGTAGAGTGTTTTTTGGTATTCACTTTCCCAAAGACAAATACCCAACTAAGTAGCGCAACACTCCGTGCGCGAGAGTTCATATGTAAATTTTGGCGAGACAGTGCAACCACCAAGATCGTAAAAGGTTTGCTTTTGACATACCACAACTAATCTTGGATAAAAGGTTTGCGTTCGAATCCTTGTATATCAGAGCTTTTCAGGCATTTTTTATATATTAGCTGAGAAATAGTGGAAAATCTAATTCATAACCCTTTTCTACAAAATTGCAACTTAATCATTCAAACATTATTCATCGGTAAATATCTTAAATGATCCATGATTATAATTAATAAATTGATCTCTAACAAAACTATCGAAAAAGATTCTTTGATTTTTCACAATGGAAAGTACTGAAGAAAGCTCTCTCCCAATCCTCGAAAACGCTATCCAAGAAGCTCTCATTGGATTTAGAATTACTCAGTCAGAAACTCACTTCATGCTCTACCCAAATACTACGCCTACTCTACCATATAAAACTGAAAGCGGTTCAAAATTGCAATACAAACAAATCGAACCAAGAAAAGAAATAAGAGAAGAGAGCAAATTTGTCTCTCAAAAGAATGAGATAACTTCCACCAAAGGTCAAAGAGAGAGATGCACGAACACGACTTCCTTCCCTCAAAGTGCTCATGGTATTGTTATCGTCAGAGAATCAGAAAAAGACACCAAAGCAAAATGGGGATCAGGCGTCCTGATCGGAGCTGATGTCGTCTTAACTTCTGCATATAACGTCTATCAGGATGAGAAACCGCTCAGAAAAAGATATCCATACATCAGTTTCATTCCAGGAGCAAACGAAAACGAAGCTCCTTTCGGAGAGATCGAGGTTCAAGATGTATACGTTCCTAATGATTATATCAATCACATCGGAGAGGAGAACGGATTGAATCCCAATGGCTACGCAGTGCTAATATTAAAGAAACAAATAGGCAGAGAAACCGGTTACTTTGGAGTGCACGCCGAGAGTGATGAGAAAATACTCAGAAAAAAGCGAGTATTCGTGGCTGGATATCCCGAAAACTCAACTAAAGAAAAAGAAAGTGATCAAAGGTTCGAGCTATGGAAAGCAACCGCTAAAATTACTGAGGTAAGAGAAGGTCTTATTCACTATACGAAGACAGGAACTTCTGCTGACGGAGAAGCTGGAAGCGGGCTGTTTTATCAAGATAACAATTTCAATGTCTTTGTCGTTGGAGTTCATATCGGAAGTACTGAAAATTCGAATATAGCGTGGTGGATTACAAAGGAAATATTCCTCGAATTGCACGAATGGATAAAGCTAGTAAAAGCGAAAAAACTTGAGAAAATTGTTCAAAATCAGCTCGATGAGGATTTGAGATATGTCGAGCTAAGGAATCAACCTTATTTCAGAGAAAAAATAGATATCAATCAGCTGCTTGAATATAAACTTGTTGGCTTGGAAGAAGTCAATTTAGAAAGTAATGGAGTTGATGAGAATACAATCGAAATGATTTGCGGAAAGTCGCAATGGAGCAAGCTTAAAAGCTTGAATTTAGACTACAATCAGCTTGGGGATGGAGGCTGTGAGAAATTATGCATTCATGGAGATGAAGACATTGACAAAGACGATGATTCTGTTGAGGAAAAAGTAAAACCGATTAAGAGAGATATAGTATGGAAAGGTCTGGAAGTGTTATCACTAGCTAGCAATAGCATTGGAGCAAAGGGCGCCAAGGCGCTTGGCAGAAGCACTGCTTGGAGAAATCTCCGAACACTTGACATTTCCCTCAACGGAAGCCTCGGAGATGCTGGTGGGGCCGCGATTTTGAAGAACACGGCATGGAGTAAATTAGAAACACTCAAAGCATTTTGGGCTACTCTAGGAAATGAGAGTGTTACTAGCCTTGTAAATAACGCCTCGTTCAAAAATCTCCGCAACCTTGATTTAGCAAACAATGATATTGATGCTGACGCTGGGGTGCTGCTCGGGAAAAACGGTGAGTGGTCTAATTTAGAGTATCTTTGCCTCTCTCGCAATCAGATTGGGACGAAAGGCGCAGTTGCGATTGCGGCCAACACCAAATGGGTAAATCTGAAGAAACTGGACCTTTCCTCTAATGGGATTGATGAAGAAGGTGGAGTAGCGATTGGGAAAAACGTCATTTGGACTAAATTAGAAGAGCTGACTTTATACGAGAATGAAATTGGAGATCTAACTGCTATCAGCATCGCAAGCAATACCGCTTGGTGCAATCTGAAACATCTAGTATTGAGTGATGGTAAGATTTCTGATGAAGGAGCAGTGGCGATTGGAAAGAATGTCACTTGGACGAAGCTAGATTGGCTGTGGCTAGAGAGAAACAATATAGGAGCGACTGGGGCTGCAGCGATTGCAAACAATAAAGCTTGGAGCAATCTGAGGGTGCTAAGTTTGAGCCACAATAACATTGGATCTGAAGGAGCTGCGGCGCTTGGGGGAAATACCACATGGACGAACCTTCAAGAACTATGGTTAATGTATAATTCAATCGGAGATGCAGGAGCAATCGGGCTAGCAAAGAACAGCGTTTGGGAGAATTTAAGGTTTCTGGATTTGTCAACCAATGATATTGGTGATGAAGGAGCAATAGCGATTGCGCAGAATACTGCTTGGAGTCAGCTCAATCTGCTAATGATATATGCTAATAAAATAGGTTGGAGAGGCGGATTGGAGATTGCACGCAACCAGAATTGGAAATGTATGGAGGATGTCAATGCGGCGGGGAATATAGGACTTGATGAGGAGAAAGCAAATGCACTCAAGACGATTGCACAGACAAATGCGAATGGCGCCAATTACAATTTTTTCTAACCCATTGAGCTTCTGAATTTATAAATTGTTGAGACATAAATTAATCGCTGTTTTTCCCTCTTCGTAGATTGATAATGATAAAAACAATTTGAAAAATTGCGAATAACAAGTACATCATGGTTATTTATCATTACAATTATATCTACTACTCTGATCGCTAGGCTAATTGCTATAAGCCGAATCAATAAGACATTATTTCCAAATAAAAATTATAAGAGAATTAGTTCGAAAAAATATGTAAAAATTGGGGCAATATTTAATATATGCTGTTCTCAACAAAAATATTCTGGCTTACTTTGATTTGAGGAGCCTAACCCAGAATAACATGAAAAAGCTGCTTTCTTTAGTTTATTAAGATTGCTCACTATTCAAGTTGTTCAATTCTGAGCGGGCTTTCATTCATTTCATCTCGAAATTCTTCATCGATCCATCTTACACGTTCACCGTTCTTCCATTCTCCTTCACGTTTCTTTCCTTCAGAAGATATGAAAAAGCCACGCCCATGTTGCTTCCCATCCGCCCATTCGCCTGAATATTTCTGCCCATCTGGCCTATTTTTTAAACAAAATTAATAAATGCTTCTCAGTGTCCTTAAATTTACCATGTAAATATGCCAAACCCATGCCTCTTATCTTCTACATAGTCGCCTTCATAAGATCTTTTATCCAGCCAAGTATACCTTCCTTTTCCATGCATTTTACCATCAACCCATTCACCTACGTATTTTCTTCCATCCTTCCAGATATAAGTACCTAAGCACAAACTAAGATGCAATATGACAATATATTCATACCTATGCCTTCAAAATTATTATTTCTGAACTGTCCTTCATAAACTGATCCATCTGCTAAACTATACTTGCCCTTGCCCTCTTTGCAAACGTTGACATATTCTCCTTCATATTTTGAGCCGTCAGTCCACGTCTCAAAACCCTTTCCGTGCTGCTGATCATCCTTCCAATATCCAACGTATTTAGTTCCGTCCATGTGGATATACGTCCCATAGCCATTAGCCTTATCATTTACCCATTCCCCTTCATAAATATCTCCATCGGCATGGATCAACCGCCCGAGTATATTCGCTTGGTTATTTCTCCAATACCCTTCGTAAATTGAGCCATCAGGCCAGACTTGCACTCCACGACCGTGCCGTTTATTTCCAACCCTTTGATAAATCACGTTAAACTCAATTTTTATAAAGATAAAGTACCATTCTCCTCTATATACTCCTCCGCCTTCCGTTTGAACAGCTGGGAGAAACTTTCTCGTTTCGAATTCAGGATCTTCGTGATCCTTTTCGTATGAATAATTAAACACTGGCAGCCTTTTCCCTCTATTGAAATTATAGTTATGCCCATAGTCCTGTAAACGATCAATGATCTGGTCATTGTAGTTTTTAAGCTGCTCCTTAAAGTATTTTTTGCGTGAGAGAGCTCCTCTTACAAAAGATTGTATTTTTATCACGTTTTTCAGGAAATTTTGTGGATCAGGCTTCTTGTTGTTCACTTCAAATTCTGTTTTTGCTTCCAAGTTCTTTGGTGTGGTTTGACAAGTTCCCATTTTTGAAGAATTCTTTGAAGTTGGAGGAAGTTGGCGGACGGAAATACAAAGCACAAGAATCCTAATTTTATTGGATTTTATTTTATGTGAACATTTCTATAAGTATTATGGTGCCATTCAAGTAAAACGCACTCTTCTTGGATTTTTAGGCAACAGGATTAGCGGCTTTACAAGAGAGGGAAAACGTAAAATGGCCGAAGTTTAGAATATAATACGTTCATTCGGCAAATGATTATCTACGAAAAAAATTAGACAGGTTAAGATGAATTGGGTTTTGCATTGCCTGACTTCTCTGGCTGAATAGGTTTCAGAATATTCTGTGTCGACAATAACAACGGATTGCATATTTTGATTTCGCTGTATTCGTTTCTCAATCCGAGGTTAAGAAGGGGTAGGGGAAGGAAAAAAAAAAAAGAGTTATTCAGCTCCTTAGAAGAAGAGAAGTAAAGTTATGGATCGAATAATAGTAGACTCGAGCGTTGTAGTAAAGCGATTGAAAACAAGCTGCATGTACCGGTGAATGGGGTGAATGACATAGACTGATAGTAAAAAATACTACAGAAGTAAGATGCAGTGTGATAAATAGTAGGCTTTGAAATCAATTCAAGTAATTTAACTCAAGAGATCGAATTCAAAATACTTCTTCCTCACACGAAAGAATAGTAAAAGTTACTATTTGACTAAAATAGTTTTTGTGTAATCGAAATCAAATATCGGAATAACATTCTGTATTCCTTTACTAAAGCAGTTAGAGATTTCATATCACATCGAATAATTTATATCGGCTTTAGGGATATTATTCTGAATAAAATTCATTTGGCTTGATTAAGAATAATTAATGTTTCATTTGAAATTTGATCTTTTTCAATAATTTTTTCACACATAATCGAAGTAATTAATGTCGTCAGTATTTCGGGCTGGCACATTACCATAACCATGATTTAATTAAATAGGATCATAGATGCATTATATTCATTTTGCTGTTCGCAATACTCAAGGTGATTTTGATTCATAAATTGTTTTTCACAAATGATTAATAAAATTAAATTATTAGAAATTATATATCTTGTGAAAAATATCTTGCAATGAACTATTGACTCAACAGTTTTTCAAATCATGTTCTTAATGAAAAATCACTGAAGGGCCAATTCATTAGCTTCCATGATCCCAATCACTACTTTGTTCACTCCATAGGATACTTGGGTCCAATATTGGTTTCCCATAATCAATTTATGAATAAAGAGTCGAAAGGTATCAACTTAATCCGTTCTGCTCATCTTTTTTTCCAAAAGAATCAGCATGCAATAATATTGTGAAACTCGCATCAAGTGAAGAAGAGTTCTAATAAGCAAGAGTTTAATTATCATTACATGTCAATTATTCAAGAAAAAGTCAATTATTTCGAAGCAATCTACCTGCTCCTTTTACTCATTCTCTTTATCAACTGATATTTTTCCAAAACAGTGTTAGAAATATTCCCATTTGTCTTTAAGTAATATCTTATTTCCTCATAGTATGAGCCAAAAACTATATATTTTATTGATTAACTCCGGAGCATAACCTAAGCAAACAGAAAGATAAAAATGGAGAAATACTTGAAAAGCTTCTTGGAAAGATACGATATGATCGAAGCCATCACAATCACGGATAAAGACGGCATCGATATCTCAGCAGCTTTCGGATTTGAGGAATCTTTGATTAAACAATCGCAGTCAGCAGTAATTTTCGCAGCAGCGTTTATGCAAACAAACGAGCACTTGACCAAACTAAACGCTGGAAAGGCAAAATCAATTACCCTTTTCTATGAAAACTACATCGTTTATCAAGAGGCCTGGGATGGCATCCTGTTGAACATCTTTGCGCAGCCTGACGCGAATGTTGCCAAAATTTATGAAGTTGCTGCCAAGATCAAAGACAATCTTAAGTTCTTAAATGAAACAGTAAAAAAGATACAATAGAACCTGTGCGTGTGATTTGCAATGGATATAAATTGTAATATCTGAATTTATTTTTGTTTTGTGGGATCATAATTGCAATATCTGAAGTCATTCTGAAAAATCAGCACATAAAGATGAATTAATGCGAGATAAGAAATCTTCCTAGTAGATCTGTCTCTGATTGCCTGTTGTTCTGACAATTCGCAGATATTTCGGTGAAATTTTCGATTTTTAGACCTGATTTCATTGAACTGAGCTTATTTTACTAAACTAAGTAGTTATTCATTCAGAGCATATGAATAGACATCAATATTTACAAAGGCTATAGCAAACATTAAGTTTAAGCGCAACCAATGAGTGCTATATATATATTCTAGGTTATATATCACATAATAGAGTCAAAGAGAGATCTGTTCGCGCTAAGCTGAGTCTCTAGCTTCAAATTATGCTTTGATAATTCATCAATTTTCTTGTAACCTAATCAATCGTTTTACGGAATTGTTATGCGTAAGTTTACAGCTTTCTTCCATAGCCTTACTTCTCTCTAATTTCTTTTCATAATTTTTATTTTTCGAAGCAAGATACTTGATTTCTTTCTTCAGTTCGTCTTTATTCGGGGAGTTTAACACCTTTTTTTGAATGTACTCCTATTGTATAATTAGCTCCCGTCTCAATGAGATAAATGACGTAGTTATTAAGCTTTTGTCGTTTTGCCAGTTGGTCTCTTAAGTTATTGTCGTCATTTTCTTTTTCACTCCTAGTTAACATTGCAAACTATCAAAAGCATCCATGAAAAGTTACTTTGTTGAGAATTTCGCCTTATAAGCGATTAGTTCATTCTCCAGCTCAAAGATCTTTTCGTCTTTCTTCCGCACGTCAGACTGTATCTCTCGCATTTTAATACTCATTTGTATCACCTCCCTGTCTTTCTGCATCAATTGAGCCTTCAATGACGCTACAATCAGAAAATATTAATCTCCCCAAGCAACTTTAGACGAGGAATTTACTTTCTATCTCAAGGAGCTTGATCTCATAATCATCGTCCGAGATCTTTATCGGCAGCGGCAAATTCTGCGAGGGTAGAGTCTTTCTATTGCTCGCCGCAACAAGAGGCTTCAGATTTAAAGGAAACGGAGTTAGGAAGTTTTGAGGGTTCAGTCCACCACCGACTGATGGCTCTTCATGGAGTTTATCGAGGTTGAATTTTCGATGTACTGTAGAAAATATCCCTTCTGGAATTTCCGAATCCTGAATCTGATAGCAATCGGAAACTTCTTTGATATTGTTGCTTGAGTTGCACTGAGCTTTTTGTAAGTTCTCAACCTCTGCTTGAAGCGCTTTTTTCTCAGCTTTGAGCTGGATATTCTAGTTTCGAAAAAGTTAATCACTCGTTCTTTTCTTCGTCATAAAACAATGCTACTTCTTGGTCAAGCGACTTGAATTTGCGTTCTAATTCCATATATGCTGTGTTTAGATCTGCGTTTTTCTCTTGGATTAATTTCTTTACTTTCAGCTCTGATTGCTCCAGCGAGTCAGTAAGTCTATATATGTGTTATGCCTTTTCACCAAGAGAATCGTGAATTTTATACACTTTATGCTCGAATTTGATCTTGGCGATTTCTAGGTCCTGAGAGGATATTTTATTGCTGCTTTGGTCGATTTGGGTTTGCAAAGAGCAGTTGGCGGCTTTAAGAGCGATGTTTTCGTCGAGAATTTCTAGCATTCTTCGTTCAAAATCCTCTATCAGTTTGTCCTGAGAAGAAAGCATTAAGTCGTAAGATTCTTTTTTCTTAGCCATTTCCGATCTGAAATCGCTTAGTTCTCCAATTGGGAATTTTGTCATGAATCACAATTTATCTCAGCGAAATTCTTTGTATTTGAGTTTGGGGTGTATGGTGTTGTTGATTTGAAAATGATAGATTCGTTGAATATATTCGAATTTTATCCTCATAGCGCACGACTAACGACACTTTTTAAATGTTTCTATGCTCGAAAAATTGTTCAGATTTTGAACCAATATAAATCTCGATCCTTTGATATCCTTTCTCATATTTTGGAGACAATTAATCCTGATTAATTGGCTGATTAAGTGGAGAGAAAATTTAAACTTTTATTCAACTCTTGATAAGCCTTAAAACTTGGCTTGAGGACAATTGAGTGACTTCCACGAATTAACCTCTCAGGCTCATATACATTTATAATATAACAGACTCTGTACATTGGATCTAAAGAAGTGAACCTAATTTCTTATATATTTTGATAACTCCCAGTGAAGAGGGCCAATCTTTCTTTCTATGAAACTAATAAGTTGACTTTTCCCTCTAATTTGTAACTCACATATCAGTATTATTATGTATATTATAATGCAACTCGGGCCTTCGTTTTTCTTAGCAACATATTCGATTAAATTTTATTTCTTAAGAACAAATCCTAATTTCCAAAATTCGGATTCTGAGAGCTAAAACAACCCAATAGAAACTATTTCAAATCACCCAAAGTTTTTAAGACCTACAAAATGGATAAACTCTACAAAGGTAACCAACCTCTCGCCAAAAAACGCACTCAAATATGTCCCAGGGGTCCCTAAGAGCCTTCAGTTCAATTTTAAAGAAGCCGTGCTAGTCCTAGTCGGTGTGAATGGCGCTTACCTAACTTCATTGATGAACCATGTGGGAATTCTCAGTGTATTTGCCAGCTTCCTCTTTGGTTATGCAGTCATCGTTACTGTCTTGATGAGAGTCAAAAACGTTTCGAAGGACAGGTACGATTCTAATAAATTTGTTCAGAAATGAAGTTGCTTATTTGAAATCAAAGGAGTCTCGTTGAGGATGATCACTCTTTCGTCTCAGAAGACACGGCTAAAGCAATTGCCATATTCCTTCACAAAATTGCATTTGCGATTCAGTCTAGAGTTAGAGCTGTTCACAGCCCAAGCGATCTCAGAGGAATTGTTGAGGTGATTTGTTAACAGAGATGTCATGGCTGATCTGTTATTTTTCAAAGCTATTCGTTGCGTTCTACTTAATCGGTGTCGTAGGCACGATGTTCAGCCCGATGAGTCTCATTTGGATTGGTATTATTATGATAATATTGGTCGCTAATAATTCCTACTAGCTGCCAATGCAGTTGGATTGTCTTCAATTCTTGCAAGCAATGAGAAAGCACGAGCTACCTTTGATAATTTGACAGTGCAAGCCAAAGGTAAGAAAATCTTTTTGTTAAATAGGAGGAATAACTGATTTTTTTTGTTCTTTCGTAGCTCTTATTGACAGAGGATCAGGAATTTTGACCTCAAAGATCCCAAAATACTCTGACCTCAAGCGTGATTAAATCGGATTTATGGTATATGGAATGCTCGTTTGTTCATTTGTTGAAAAATTGAGATTGGATTATTTGAAAATCAGATAAATTAACCACTCTTTCATGTTGCTCTTTTTATTGATTCCGCAGTACCAATGTTAATGAGTGCATTGAGTTCTTGTTACGTTGAAAAATTCGAATTAGATATCCTAGAACTAATTCGGTGATAACGTGGGAAGGACGAGGGGTCAGAATCTTTTTTTTTTGAACAGCTCACAACAAAACAACTTATAATGTAAGTCTCTAATGTCTCAGACTCTTCATGTTATTTGAATTCCTTTAACAATTAAGGCTACAGCATTCTTTTTGAAATTTCAGCTTATATTTCGTTTCATGCTGCCTCACCTTACTTTTCCGTCTGCAAAATCAAGATTACACTATATAAAATTTATCTAAAAAGCTCATTACCAGAACTGACACTTCTATGTCTCGAATCAAAGAAGAAGTCGCAAAAATCCTCATCATAGGAGACACGAAAGTTGGCAAAAGTAGCATATTAACTCGTTATTGTGACAACGTATTTCATGAAATTATGACAACAACCATCGGTAAGCACAAAATTGTACATAAGTAACTATTCGCAACCACAGGAACTGATTTTCGAGTCAAACGGGTTAAATTCGATGAGGACAAGGAAGTTAAACTTCAAATCTGGGATACTGCAGGTCAAGAACGCTTCAGATGCATTACGAAAAACTACTATCGAGAAGCACAGGGACTAATTATCGTCTTTGACCTGAACGATCAGGAATCTTTTCAAAATGTTGAAATCTGGCTGAAAAATCTGCAGCAAGAGCTCGGAGACGAGCCTATTGTGAAATTTTTAGTGGGAAATAAAGTTGATCTGCCACGAGCCGTGTTGTATGAAGACGCCGCCAATCTTGGTTTAAAGTATGACCTGCCTTATTACGAAACAAGTGCCAAAACGGGATATAAAGTTGAGGAGGTGTTTACGACGCTAGCGATTGAAATATACAACAAAATTTTGAAAAATCTCAAGGATTCGATACTTAGTTTAGACCCTTCAAGCAAAGTTGGCCGGACAACTCTAACAAAATTCCCAGCGATTAAAAAAGAAGAGGATAGTAATGGTAAGAATAAAACAGAGAAATGCTGTTAATAGCTATCTGCGTTTTAATTTGTTAAGTTAAGAGTATGTCCTTTAGTGTAATTCAAGATTCTGAATTTTCTGTTCTGTAATCTATCACAAGCAACTTTTTTGCAAGATAATACTCATAAGTTGGGATTCTATTCAATAGAATTAGCAAAATATGATGAAATCCTTTAGTATTACTGAAAGGGATGTTAGGTACAATTCATGAAATCAGTAATAAAACAGGTTGATTCTTTTACCAAATAGCATATGGGTTTGAGAACCTCCTCCCTATACAACAGAAAACGAGGTCTTCTTTTATTCAAGGAAAAAATATAATGACACAAGCTCAAAGCGAATCTAGTAAAAACAACGAGTCATGTTATTTAGAGACCTCAATCAGTCGATGAAAAAGCCTTGAAACTTAGACTGAAGTCATTTTCCCAGGAAGTAGAAGAGCAACGCAAACTGTGAAAATTGTTGGAATAATAAGCGAGTTTATAAAAGCCACTGTGTTGGAGTGCGTTAGAGGCGCCAGAATTCAAGAAAATGCCAAACAACTAATGAAGGGTCCAAATTGTGGTCGTAATTCCGCGCAGAGCTTTCGACTTGCAGAGAAAAGGCTATCTGGATGTGAATGATTTAAAGACAAAGATGGTTACTTTGGAAGAAGCTGAGGACATAGTGGGCTTTGGTTTTTTTAGAGCAAATTAAAAAAATATGTGAGAACCCTACAAAAACCTATTTATGATTATTGATGATTTTGAGCATCTTTATTCAATACACAATAATGTATTTGCTGAAGAAGGGTGTGGATATGAAACATAAGACTTTGACAACAAATTAACTCTTGTTCCATAGTAGAAAGATTAATGTATATGTGCAAATGCTCGAGCTTTTTCTGAAGAGTATAAACATTGAATAAAAGGATATGAAACATTTAAAAATTGCTCTTTTTTTGAGAAGAATTGGTGATTCTTCTGTTTTGAATGTTGCTAATCTCAAATGGAAAGATTATTCAGTCTATTATGTTCTAAGGAGAGTTTGGAGCGTTGGCACCGTTTCCTCCTTTGCCGCCATTTCCACCGTTTCCAAAGAAGCCACCGGCCCCTCCTTTGCCTCCCATATTCCCATTCCCACCAGGTATGCTGTTTGTTGAGCCAGAGTTGCCACCCCGTCCACATCTTCCTCCTTTGCCACCATTTCCGCCGTTACCAAAGAAGCCACCAACTCCTCCAGCTCCACCAGCTCGCAGAGAAATTTAATTTTTGGTTCCCAATAAATATGATGACATCATCCTGAAATGATTCTTTTCGAATGATAGGTAGAAATGTTTCCCAGCGCTGCGACAAGATTGCACTGTGGACAAACTTTTCTTGAGCACTTTTTCATAAGAAAATTACACATTTATCCAACTAAGTTATCCATACATAGGGCAGAATCTTTAACAATAAAACGGAATATGCTATATGTGGTTTATTCATTAATTTTATCGAAAGATAATTTTATTCCCCTCATCAAGAAAGTCTAGAAAGTTGCGTTTATTCTTTTTTCCTCAAAAATTTGATACTTAAAGCACAAAATATGTTCATTATGTTAAAATCAAGTCCATTCAACCGTTTGGCTCATGGCTTGTTTGATCATTCAAATTCCCGCTAGCGCACGTTCTTGATCTCCTCAAATCAATAAAGTCATAAAAACTCAAACAGGATTCATTATAGCACTTATAGTTTCTTGAATGAAATGAGTTTGATTTGAAGTGAATGGTGCCAATTCAAGTAGCTTTATAACGTTGCGACTAACGAGAAAGACCTTGATTGACCATCCAGTATGAGAGGATATCAGCAAGAACTCTCCGAGAACCAAATATTTCTATTGGACTTCTAAAAGCAAATTGATAGCGCTCTTGATATGAGGCATCTGAGCAGCAAAACGCGATAAAAGAGACGATCATTGTATCTCATTAGAGCAGTTCTTTTTTCGTGAAGAGTTTGAATGGAATTCATTTCTCCTTTTTGCATAGCAATAGGACGCTGTTTTTATCTCCATGGTGGACAGCTTTCCATTTTGAAACGCTTAACGTGACTCAGAACTTTTCTTGCATTTGGAACAGATAAATTAATTATTTCGATAGAAAATCGAAATTTTTTAAAACGCTCAAGCAAATATGCGTTAATGAAAAAAGAATAAAATCAAACAACTGAACATTATTGCACTTAGGCGAGAATTTATTTACGTTTTGTTTGAATCGCTTAGCTTAGCGTGGAAAGTCGATTGAAGGATTGTTTGTTCCATGTAGCTTAGGAATTCCAATTGAGCTCCTGGCGTAACTTCGGTTACCTTGAGTATGCGCGAATAGATGAATGGAAGTGGAGGACAGGTGGTAATGGCGGAGATGGTGGTTTCTTTGGCAACGGTGGTCATGGCGGAGCCGGAGGAAATGGTGGTACAGGCGAGGACGCTTTTGGCGGAGATGGCAGAGCAGGAGGAAACGGTGCCGCCGGGGGAAATGGTGGTGTGTTTGGTAACGGTGGAAGAGGTGGAGCTGGAGGAAGTGGTGGATCAGGAGGGAACGGTGGCTCTGGATTCGCCGCTATGGGTGGATTCGGTTCGGCTGGAGGAATTGGTGGAGCTGGAGGAAATGGTGGATCATGAGGAGCTGGTGGAATAGGAGACAATGTGCGGGGTGGAGATGGTGGACTCGGGGCAGCTGGTGGAATTGGTGGAATCGGAGGCTTCTTTGGTAACGGTGGAAATAGTAGCAAAGGAGGAAATGGTGCCAACGCTCCAAACTCTCCTTAGAGCATAAACGAAAAGTAATTGTTAAATGATCGTGGT
>ENA-UOUE01001596-UOUE01001596.1-compost-metagenome-genome-assembly--contig:-NODE-1596-length-13725-cov-30.413980_pt1 | contig 13725 bp, 10 predicted proteins | sample MGYA00238146_ERZ747223 | MGnify/ENA primary metagenome ERZ747223 (study PRJEB28781, sample SAMN06268865) | compost metagenome | isolation source: single cell | place: USA: California, Emeryville, Joint... | reverse complement strand
ATTCTTTAGACAAATAAAATCTATTTGTTTGACCAGACTCCGATCACTTTCTATTTCGATATGGACGATGAGACTAATTTCGACAGCGACATGCATCGATTTACCAAGTTTTTCATTAAACACTGCGGGGACCCAAAAAAATACGCTTCGAACGAGAACTGCACAGTGAAACGAAGCAACCCCAACATTCTCTTTACATACGAACTCAAACGCAGGGGAAAAGTGCTTCATATTATGCAAAATTTCAGCGACGATAGAAAATTTTCTCCATATTTGAAGCCTAAAGTTTACAAGACTTACTACGGTGGAGCGAATATGTGGCTCCTTAAACCGACTGGAATGAATCGAGGACGAGGAATTGAACTCTTTAACACCCTTGAAGATCTGAACAGATATATTAATCAGTATTTAGACGGTGAAAGATCTCCGAAGAAAAAATCACAGAAAGGCGAGGAGGAAGGTGGGTCCGAGACTGAAAGCGATGAAGAGTCAAAACAAGTGAAGAAAGGACCTCCAGGTGCGAATTTCCGCTCTCATACGTTCGTGATTCAGAAATATATCGAGCATCCTCTTCTGATTAACCAGAGAAAATTTGATATCAGAGTGTATGCGATGGTGACTCATGAAATGCAGCTTTACTTCTTTAAGTAACAATGAGTTATTTGACTGATAACTGACCGGTATTATCAGAGAAGGGTATTTGCGGACTTCCTCGGAGGTTTACTCGATAGGAGAGAATGACATTGACAATAAATTTATGCATCTCACGAACGATGCCGTGCAGAAGTACTCAGATAAGTATGGTGCAGCTGAGAAAGGAAATAAACTGAGCTATGAGGAATTCCAGGTATAAAATAGCATGTGTGAGTAAATGGGGGTCTTAACTATCTACTAGAACTACGCTAATGAGAAAGGGATACCGCTTGATGTAAAAGGCAAGGTGATTCCAAGAATGAAAGAGTTAGTGCAGATATCAATGAATTCAGTAATTAATGCTGTCAAATTTGGTTAAATTATTGTTTTCTCTGAAAACAGGCGAAAAAGGCTTTAAATCACCATGATAGAAAGTACTGCTTCGAGATTTTTGGATACGATTTTTTCATTGATGCTCAGCTCAATGTCTGGCTCATCGAGATTAATACAAATCCATGTCTGGAAACATCGTGCCCGTTGTTAAATGCTCTAATCCCAAGAATGATAAGTATTATTTAACGCTATTAACTCATTGAAATCTTTTTCTGTAATTATAGATGATGCTTTTAAATTGACAGTCGATGTGTTGTTCCCTCCACCCTCCAAAGCAGAACCAATGAAAACGCCTGAGAAACCTAAGAATAAAATGAAAGAAAAATGTGAAAACCCCGAAAACTCAGAAGGCTCTGAAAAAGAAGAGGAAGAAGAAGACGAGGAGGAGGAATCAGAAGTTGAACAGAAACCTGAGACCAAGCCCGAACAGAAGAAGTTGTACCCTCTGTTTAATTATGATGATAACGAAAATTTATGGTAACAAATTTTTCATAAATATAACTCATATCTTTGAAAATTAGGGAGCATCTTTGCTCGCTGGAATATGTGAGGCCCACTGTGAAAAAGCCTACAAATGCTGGAAATTCACAAAAACCGAATATCAAGGTATAGCTAGCTATATTCGCAAGGTTAAGAAGTTTCAAAAAGGGATGCAATTTTTATTGCATGTAAAGTTCTATATTCTTTAGAATGGTAATATATATTTCATGACATTTTGTGTGTCTAGAACTAATGAGTCAGTTGTGATAGAAATTTGTATTTAATACAATTTATGGATTTCATTATCACATAGTTTACTAAATTTTTCATTATATCTATTTTACTCATATCGTCACTTACTTAAAGCTATTCTCGCTCACATAACACCTCAAGTGAAGAAAGAGGAAACGCTTGAAATCTCTCACACAATACTATGGTGGTCCAGCATTAAAACTAAATTATTTACTTTACATTTGTTATTTTCAACGTATTTAAAATTGTATGCAGCCACTCCTGAACTTATCTTCAAATTTAACTCACCCGAAAAAAATCCTCATAACGTCAAAAAGAAAACCGAGAATAAACATCACTTTGCTCTGTCTTTGACTTTGAAATAAACACGCACACTAACGGATAACAATCTTTAAATTATCATGAAAAAAAAGCACAAGATTTACTACAAATTTATTAAAAAATCGGGGGGTAGAGCTCTCGTACACACACTATTTTTATGAACCTCTATACTGAGTCCTGTTAAGTCCAAGAAAAATGTCCAAGAGAACGGTGATTTTTTATCTTCAAAATAAGCTCTAAAACACCAATATAAATCTTATTTCAGAGGCTGGATCATTAAACTGACTTTGACTCATCTCATGACTTCAAACGCAAAGTCTACAGATATCAAGCTATCCAAAATTCTGCACTACGGAGCGCAAATCACTCTTTCCCTTGCTGACGAAACAGCCGGCAAAGGATTCATTTTTGGCGATGGCTTCATAACAAAAACGATCACATACAAAAAAGAATCAGCGTTCGAAATGGAAGACTTTACAGGGTCTATTTTCAAAATTGTTCAGCCCTTTGTCTATACAGCACAAAAACTTCTCGAGCAGGAGATTTATTACCAGTTGGAGGAAGGTATTTACAAAATTTCACCCGAGCGGCGCTAACATTGAGCTGGTGTAGAAAAACCTAAGCTTGGAAGTTACATTCAGGACCTCATGAATGAGGCAGATATAGAGCTGCAGCAGAATTTGGATCAACTTGAAAGGATGAAAAAAAAGCCAATTGTTTTTGGGACTCCAGTGCAACTTCTTCATGTTAAGTCGAGAAAATTTCTCTCTTTTCGGCTCGCAGCCAACCAATCAGCGTCTCCTTCATCATCGGATCAATATAAGTAACTTTCTCAGCATCACAGTTGATATATCGTTTGGATTAGTTTCAAATTAGTTGAGCATTCGAGTGAAGATACACTGTTTCGTATCATGCCGAGCTACAAATTTCAAAATGAAAAGGACAGATATGTGAAATTTGAGGATCATGTAACTCTGGTTTCAGGCTCTGAGATATTTAGCAGAGCGTCTTATCTGTACGTGGAGACAACAAAATCAAAAAACACGAGTAAAGAAGCGAATTTCGGAATGATGATGGATCGAGCGAATGAAGATCCTATTCTAATGTCATTCGATAAGTCATCAAAACTGAAGTAAAGGCCGCATTTTTTACAGATCATAAAAATCGACAATATTTGTTAGGATATTTTTATATTCAGAAGCAATTGATAACGCAGACTCGGTAGTTTCGTTTGGTGATATCGTTTGGCTGCAGCATATTGAACGGAGCAATTATTTGATATATGACAATAAGAAGGATATGATGCCACTATTTCGCAGGGGTATATTTCAAATTTTTTTGTTGGCAATTCAATTTGCGTTTTTTTCTTAGGAGAGTTGCCGACTGATTACAAACCCTATCAGTACGGAATCTACTTCCTTCCAGTCGATCCAAGCGTTGGAAGAGACTCGAATGGTATGTGGAAGATCGAATCTGTGAATAAATTTAAAGCAGAGCAATTCACTTGGGATTCAAACTTTCGGTTGAGACATATCGGGTAAGATATTTCATTTGCTTTGCATTATACTCATTTAATTAATACTATATCAGCACCGGTTACTACATTACTCTCAAGAAGCATGAAGATGCTGAAATTGCTTCGGTTACTTTAGAGAGGAAAGCCACCCTGAACTCGGTTTTCCAGTTCCGCCGGATAGAATTCCAGGAAGATGAGGAATATCAGTCTGATAAAGGCGGGCTAATTACGTCTGATGATTTCCTTCGGTTGCGACATGTAGGAACGGGACTGTGGATCAGCGTCAACGATCTTGCTGCCTCGGTGAATGAGATTGATAATCATCACTGTACTGCATTCTTTGATTTCTCAAAGTGACCTATTCTCTTAGTTCACGACACAAGCTCGTTATTAGTGACCGTGCCTGTGATTACTGACAAATGTATGTTATTTCAATCTCTTGTAAAGGGTTTAAACTCTCATGGATAGATAAGCAAGACGACGTCTTCAAACTCGTTAAGGCGAAAGACGCAGAGATCTGGGAAACCTACATCCTCACCGGGTGCTATCCAATTCTTAAGAGAGCCAACCTTCTCCTTCAAGCTGTAAGAGTGCTTCGAAAGCTGTTAATTGTTAAAACCCTTGATACTTCTAGTTGTACAGCACACGCGACTCAGCTGGTTTCTTCAAGACCCTGGAATGGCCATTCGAATATGGATTGACTCTCATCAAGGACTCTCTCATCTCGATGATAAATTTCCTTCATGATCAGAATTCGGACACACTTAACTTCAACACGCTGCTAAAAGTCAACCCTGCTCGACAGAAAATGCTAAAGGAGCAAGGATTTATCAATGTACTGAGCAATATCCTCGAAAGTCTATTTCCCAACAAAGAAGCATTGGGCTTACTCAAAATTTTGCATGATGAGCACCCAAGAAAAGAAATAAAAGAAAAAAACACTTTCATTACAAGGCAAACGATCTGGCAGGAATTTCAGACAACTTATATGATCGAAAATATCCAAGGAAGTAAGTACTTTCACCTTGAGCTGTCCGCTGAAGTTTGTATTTTTACGCAATAGCTGCCGAGAATCCTTTGAAGCAGAGGAACCAGGCGAAAACTGTGAGTTATCTCGAGCAGATTGGCTGTCTTATCTACGAGCTAATAAAATACATTTGCAAAGACAACCGAGAAAATGAAGCTGAGTGCTTCAAATACATTGAAATTTATAAAAAGCAGGCAGGACATGGGCTTGGTGTCACCAACTGCATTATCTCAATCTTTTCTCACAATGAAATGCTGCTGTACTCGCTCTATTCGAATCAAAATTTCTCCGCAGCAGGTGTTGTCCATGAAGAGCCTCTCACTCCGGTCAAAACTCCGAAAACAAAAGCTCCGTTGGAACTTAACGAAGATAGTTCATTGATTTGCTTCTTTATTAATCGATTAAAGTCGGCATCCCCGAAGTTCCATTTGGATGTTCTTAAGTTCTTAAGCGCTGCTTGCAAATTCGAGGAGCAAGGCATCACTGTCAATCAAACTCTGATCAACACGATGCTGTTTGAGGACCCCATGCTGAAATCAATTGCGTTTTTGCAATTAGCTTGCAAAGATGATAAAATCTACTTCCGAATTCCAGAGTCGGAAAAAAGCAAGATGGTAGGGAATTTTCTTTGTGTATTAACAAATTAACATTTATTTCATAGAAAGAGAATGAGATATGCCTCGACGATGCAACCCGCTCTGCTGGTCGCTTCGATAAATACATCACTTACTTGACTGAGCAGTTGGAATTGTACAGTAATTTATGCTATGGAAGGCAGTATGTGTGCAGAGAGTCAATCCTCCCAATCCTGCCTATGCAGACCTTGATGCAGAATATCTGGAAAACAGAGCTACCAAAGCAAGTGCGAGCCGCGCTGGTGATGGTATTGAGCAGTGTTTATGTCGATAGCAACCCCCGATCTGAGCTGATAGTTCCTCAAATGACCAGAGCCCTCGCTACAGCGAGATTCCAACCCATGGAGATTTCCAGAGGACCATCTCTTCAAAAGAAAAAAACCTTTCTTGGAGGTTTTGGAGGAGGAGGAAGTACTATCGAGCTCACCGATAGTTCTATACTTGATGAGCCGAGAATTATTAATGATGATTATGAGATTGATGTAACTGAAACTAAGGGAGAGAATGAAATGATAATGAAGCTGAAAACCGATATTATCGCTTATTTGGCTGAAAAAGTCTTTACGGATCATAAAAAGCAAGGCCAGATTGGTGGATTTAGCCCTAAATACATCGAATTTGATACGTTTCTGCACAATCTCATCCTCGTGGCGAAGAAGATGGCTGTGTTTGGCTTGTACAGTTCAACAGGTTTTGCAAACCTCAATCAGGGACAATCAAAAGAAGGTGGAGGAACGTTCTTGGGGTTCAAACTAGGAGGCAAGAGCCAAGCAAAGAGCGAACTTGCACAGCTGGTGAACGTACTCTTCCCGATTTTGCTCATCGATTTAGAAGAGCCAGCCGAAGATCTCAAATTTTCTAAGAAAGCTACCCTAGATGAATCCTTGAAAAATTCAAAGAGCCGATCGGGTAAATATGGTCCATTGCAAAATCTCACAATGAAAAAAAATAGGCACGAGGGTTGCTCCAGAAAAAATGTTTCCTGCTTTACAGTAAGATTTTTTATACTAGAGTCCTTTAATTTATTTTGATATATAGGGAGGGAGCGTTTGATTCTAAAACACTCGATAAGGGCTCTCCTTGTGATAATTTTTTTCTTTTAACCTCTTCTGAACCAATATTTATCTAGTTAAAGTCGAATTGGAGGAGTCCAAGATCAAAGAAAAACTCAAGAAGGTCGCTGACAATATAAACGATGATATCATAGGCGTAAATTACCCGTTTTAAGCTATAGTCTAAATTCATTTTCTTTCGTTTCTGAAGATTGAGGTCCGAAAAGAGATTCTTTCGGTGATTCACTTCGCAATGGATTTGCGTCTAAATTATCTCATCACAAATGCTCTTCACTATTTCAGCAAGAAAGTCCTTCCCTTAGAATACTCTCCAGAGTACTAAAAATTTGTATTGAAGATATTAAATCTTTTCTTTCTATTAGCCTCGATAACGGCTTGATCCGAATCGTTGACCGAGGAGGCTATCTCCCCAACATTATGAAATCACAAGCAGCTGAAGAAACCAATGAGAAACCAGACCTGATCAAAGATGAAGTGCGATTCAATGAGGATCTTGACAGAATGACCGATACTTACTCATTGAAGCACCTCTTACAACTCTTTATGAGGAGCAAGGATTTCGGTTTGGAAACCCAGATCCTTAGTATCATATTCCAAAGCTTCTCGCAGCGATCGACCCTCGTGAAGTCACTTCGCGAAGTGAACGTCGTCTTTAGTGAGAAAGAGATCGGCATTTTTGAGTACTGCGCAGCAAAGATCCGCGAGCTCTCATTCCAGGTTGATCAATCTGAAATCTGGCTCCTTGGACCCAAGAAGAACGAGAAGGTGATTGATTCCGTCAATGAAACCCTCCAGAATCTCGTCAATGGCTTCTTTTCGTCAACCCGAGTTGACAAAGCCACAAACAAGCTCGTTGACTATCCCGAACAACTCTCCGACAACCTCATCAGTCACACGCGACAACAACTCCTGCACTCGATCGAACTTCATAAAGTTCTGATGAACCTCGTGAAAGACGGTACTCACATCCTCGAGAGTTTCACAGGCGATTCACGGAAAGTCAGTGACCTGAATGCGAAAACCATCGCTGTCTTCAAAAACTGCTATCTGCTCTTGGCTCTCATGTGCCGAAACGACTATAAGAAAGCAAAGAAATCTCTTGCTAAGTTCATTAGCATATTCTCAATGCATTTGCCTCTTCATCAAGTGGGACAATCTGAGCTTATCTGCGAAATCTACAAAGAATCTGATTTCACGACTACCGTTTCAGGAAGCTTGACTTCCACTTTCTTGGAGAATATTCTCCATAAAGGCCGCAACCCTAGCTACTTGAATTTCTTCGAAACTATCCTTCAAGAAACGAATCTCGAGCTCCTTCAAGACAACATCAGCAGAATCCTTAGCATATTGAACGACACTGATAGGCGCTACAAGTTCTTATACATGGAGTACAGCGAGAAAAGAAAACAATATGAGTTCTCTTTGAGTCTTAATAACCGAAGGGAAGGCGACTTCCCTTTCACTTATCATAAAAAGATACTGGAGATCCTCATCATTATGCTCGAGAAATCGATTAATCCAGTCCTCATTAAGCTGATCGTGCAGAAACTCATCCCGCTCAATGCCATCTTACGTGTATTGTCGAAAAAAGACTGTTTCTCGCCTGAAGATGAGAAAAAAGGCAATAAAGGAAAGGCTTACCTCTACAGCATGCTGAAGAAACCATTGACGAAATTTTTCAATAAATTCTGGCTTGATAATGACAAGTTCAACCCGCACTTTACGAAAAACAAGCAGCTGCTTAAGTTCATCGAAAACGAGACTCACAAGCTCGCTCAAGTGCAGCCAAAGCTTCTCTCAGAGATATTAGCAAGAAAGAAAGCATTGCAGGTGAAAGCAAGAGCCGATTTTAATAATTCGATGAATAATGAGCTTTACATGGTCGAAAGAACCGAGGAAAACATGTTCGAAGAAGTCCAAATGAATGAACTTCCAAGCGCAAAGTACAGGATAGTGGTGGATACCTCTGAAATCGCAAAGTTTGCATACGACTATCTGTGTTATACCTTGGCCTACCTTCTTCCCATGATGGTGAGACTGAACGCGATATTCAATTCTCCTGAGAATGAAAACCACGCTGGCAAAAAGATGGACCAAGAGTGCTTGCAAGGATACGCTGAGAGCTTCCGAGTTAATTTCTTTAAATTGCACAAACTCTTTATGCAAGCCTATCATTTTAAAAATAACGTGGACGAGTTCCTGGACTCATTCCAAATTGATGAGGATAATTTGAAACAAGCAGATGAGCATGAAGACATTGGTGACATCACCGTATTTGAGATCGAAGAGTCTCAGAATGTGAGTTCGAATTTTTCAAAGAAATTCCAGGCAAGTACTCTGAGCCACAGCGATGCAATGAGACTCGACTCTTTAATTATGAACCACACTTTTATTGATGAGAAAGACGATGAGGGCAAACAAAAGATATGGAAGAGCTTCGTGCTGAATATGAGTATCAGCGAAAGCGTCCGCAAGCTCATCGTTCAGGAAAGAAAAGCGCTGTTGAAGACTCTGATGAGTATTGATTCGATGGAGTTTGAGAATAACAAGTCCCAGCTCATCACTTTCGAAAAATTCGTCCGGAAGATTATTCTCCATATCCAAACTTGCACCGAAAACATCAGAGATTTCGATTCGCATAAAGAATCTCTCAATGGAAGCATTATGCTGCTTACTGATATTCTGAACGCATGCGAGAGCGAAGCTGAGCTTGTTCAAATGCAGTCTTTACTTTACAGATGCCAAGCTGTGAGGATCGCTTGCAATGTGTTTTTGAAGACAGAAATTCCTGGAGAAACCCAGAAGCTTATGATTCACTTCTGCACGAAGATACTCGATGGCGGTAACACGGAGGTCCAGATGGGTTTCTACAGTATCTTTAAATCTGATATCAACTCCGAGAACTTCTTCTACACGATGTATAACCTCTTGTCAAGCGAGATCGCTCGAAATGGAAAGAAGATTTCTTCAACGCAAAAAGCCGAGAACTGCATTCACAGCTTGGAGTATGTGGACCAGCAATCGCAATTCAAGCTCTCGATGATACTGAGATTGATGCAGCTGTTTGCTGAGAACCATAACAGCGACCTTCAGGCTTATTTCAGAGAGCAAACGAACTCGAAGAACAACTACAACATGATAAGTTTGATGGTTAAATTAGCAGAAACATTAGCCACGAATTTAACAGAGGAGAAATATCTGATATTGCTGCAGTGTATGGATACACTTACAGAGTTTATCCAAGGACCTTGCTTAGAGAATCAAGTTGCATTGGCGAACAATCGATATATTGAAATGGCAAGCAATGTGTTGCAGGTAAATTTTGGAAATTAGGTATGAAGAATTAAATAATTATTTGTGGGGTATAGGTCAGTGTCAAAGAAAAAGACACGTTAAGGAAGTCCAAAGAGACGTCTTCTGATATGAGAGCGTCGAAGAAAAGCGGAAGGTCCTTATGGTTGTATGATAAAGGAGATCAGTCTCTATCAACTAACGTAGAAGAGGCTGTGACGAGATGTAAAATTATTGAATATCTGTTTGCAGATTTCTCACATGAAACTATTAGATTACGCTGATATTTCCCCTTGGGTCGGAGCACAAATTAAACTGAACTTTGAGAAGAACGATCCACTGTGTGTGCGCTCATGGATGCTTCATCGACTCAAATACAAGGTATATCTATCTCTCTTTACGAAATGAATGAGTTTTTCAAACAAATCTAGACTTTAATCACATTGGAGAGTTTATTGGAGGGAAGAAGAGATCAATCGATTCTTTCAAAAATGATTCGAGCACTTCCTATTCAAACGCTTAAGGAGAATCTCGCTGTGCTGTACAAAAATTTCATCGCTGTCTACGGCAATGAAAAATATACGTCAGACTGTCTGAGCCATGTATGACCTCAACTCTTCAATTGAAAGTAACTATAGGTTTTCGTAGGTGGACCTCGACCCATATGACCCTAAAACTGAGAGGAAGAAGCTCGATACAATCGTGCAAGTGGGTTTCTCGGTGTATAAAATCATGAGGTTCTATTTGGACTACGAGCCTCAGCCAGACGATGATGAAGCGACAGTTCTAGCACTGGAAGAATTTAGAGACGAAATCAATCAGATCCTCAGGGCAAATGTCGATACTTCGGAACTCGCTGAAAGAATCGGACCTAAGATCTCTGAGCTCACTGCCGCTACAATAATCAAAAGTAAAAAGAAGAAGAAATCCCGCCAAGAAGACTATCTGTTGCGAAAATATTTCAAAGATGTAAGTTTATCTTGCTCTTTGTTTCCTTAAAATAACGTTCTAATACAGGGACTATTATTCTTCCACCGCAACACTGCACATATTGACATCCTGCGAGAGGATTATCTCTTCAAAACATATTTCATGGTCCTTCCCCATTGCAAAATGATCAATCAGCAGCTTCAAGATGAATTTCATCAGAAAATCAATCGCTCAAGTGTAAAATCAAAGATATCGAGTCTCCTCGAGAAGTCGAACGATATCATCGAGGTCTTAAAGCATGAAGAAAAGTAAAACTCGTTAAAGAATGACAATTAAGCAGTTGTAAATATATAGAGTTCAAGGGTTCTTGCAGAGCAATTGGATAAGCAGAATACTCACGTTTAACATCCGCTGGTACAAAGACGTGTCATTAATTGTGGTAAGCTATAAAACTTGAAAATTCTCCCTAAATTTGTTGTTACAATGTAGTGCTTCTTTCAAAACCTGCTTATCGTTTTCTCAAACGTCCTCTACTACGATTACAGCAGCCAGGATATAGCCGCTAACTTATGCTCTGATGCTAGACGCACGTTTGTGAAATATCAGGGCGCGCTTTTCGAATTCGAGCATGTTGACTTAAGTTGCTGGTGCTCAGATGATCCGAGTAAACTCAGTACATGCCAACCAGCAGGTAATATCCAAAGGGAATTCTTTCAATCTATTGACTAATCAATATCAGGCGTTATAATCGTAATGAGAAATTTCGGAATCGTGCAGAGCGTCGCCTCGTTTATGGTCTTTCTCTTTTTCTTCATCAAAACAGCGCCTGTCATCTGGGGAAGAGCACAGAAGAGGTTCAAAGATATCGAGTCTCATCAAGCAACAAGTGTTGTCGGGCGCTGCAAAAGGCTTTGGAGAAACGTCTTTAAAAAAATTTACGGAGTCGGCTGCATTTTCGCTGAGGGAAGTGTCCTCTATTACTTCCTTTACACAATCTGCGCGGTTCTTGGTTTTGTTTTCGTGACGGACCCAAGCACATATTGGCTTTCAAACTTCTTCGTCATGTTTTTGATGTTTGATATTGTGTTCCGTGCACCTCTCCTACAGCACATCGTCACCGCCATGTGGAGGCCAAGAATATCGATTTCTTTGGCGCTTGTGCTTTTCTTGCTGATCGAATACGTTTTCTCATTGGTTGCTTACTACTACTTCTCTCAAGATTACAGAGGACAGTGCAATACTCTGCTCACCTGTCTCATGGTTACGATAGATAACACTTTCAAGGTATTGTTTCAGTCTAATCATTGAGTACTAATGAAGTTTGTAAGGCTAACGGTGGTATTGGAAGTTACTTGCAAGAGAAAGACGGTCCAATCAACTATCGTAAGTTAAACTCGTGATGGTTTTGTTGCTGACTTATTTTACAGAGAGAGACCCAGCCGCCTACTCGATGAATTCAGGCCGATTTGCCTTTGATAACTTGTTCAATTTTATTATAGTCATCCTCATCATACAAATTCTATCTGGTATGCGCCTCTCTGTTAATAAAACGTAATCTTCGTCATAGGTATCATTATCGATACTTTCGCTGTACTGAGAGAAGAAGACGAAGCTAGAGAGGATGATATGTTGAATTACTGTTTCATCTGCGGATTCGACAGGTGATAATTGTTCTTCTTCTTGTGTTAAATTTCAACTATCTCGAAAGACAAACTCTTGATAAAAAATCTGGGAATCGAAAGGGCTTCGCCTACCATGTCAAATTTGACCATAATCTCTGGAATTATCTCAATTACATTGCATACATTAAAAATAAAGAGAAAACAGAGTACACTGGTATGGAAAGTTATATTGCTGAGCAAATAGAAAACGGAGAGATCGATTGGTTCCCGATTCATAGGTTATTTGCGTTTTGCTAGGAGCTTCTAATATATTACCAAAAACAGGAGCGACACAAGTAAAGAAGGTGAAGAGGAGGATAATAGCTCAAAAATGACGGCAGATATGGAAGGAAATGTTGGTGCATTGAAAACACAGGTAATTTCATGGAAGATAATGAGACAAATTTTGATTTTTGAATAAATTTATTAGGTTGAAACATTAGACAGCAAGATCGAAGCTTTCTATCATCTCCTCTCTAAGGCACATCCTACAAAATAATGAAAATGTTTTCATTTATTGTGCGAGTTTTCTTGCTAGTAATTGTTAGAAGGAAGGTTACGTTATTTTAATGGATACTTTTCGAGTATGCGCTTCATTCATATCAATATTCTTATATAAATATAGTAATCAAGCTCTCGAATAGTCTCTTTCTTTCTTTTGAATAAGTAAAAACTTAAATTTGAACATTAGAAGGATGAAGTGAGGGGAATTAGAATTATAGAAGACAAGTTAGAAAGGATTTAACGTTTACAATTTTTGTATCTATTCTTTCATCCAATAGGAGAGCATCAATAAATAGCTCGATTTTCCTTAACTTCGGATTTGTTAGTGAATACGTACGCATTTGCTTGCACATATTTGTTCCAAAACATGAACTCTCTCTTGGTGCACATGGTCTAATTCCATATTTCCTGTTTGGATAGAATCGTTAATTAGTTGCTCTGCTGCTGCCCTAGCTCCGAAGGTCGAACTGCTCTTTTGCAAAAGGTCTTTGAAAGAAACTAGGTTGATTCTGAGCACATCGATAAAGAAAAATTGTACTCTTTACCTCATGAAGCCAAGTTTCTTTTACCAGGTCATAAACAAAGGTCACCTGGGTTGTTTTTAAGGACATAGAATGAAATCAGCCACCTGCACGATGAACAACACGGATAGAAATTGGACTCTTCATTTATTTGTTATTCGCTGAATTTAAACAGAATCACGTCGATAATAACAGTAATTTAAAAGATATTCGTGATTTCTAATGGAGGGTACCACATCCAACGAATACGAAACAATTGTGATTGGAATGGGCGCTATGGGGAGTGCAACACTCTATCAGCTCGCCAAGAAAAAGTTCAAATGTTTGGGCATCGACCAATTTACTCCGCCCCATACCCAAGGTTCATCTCATGGCGACTCTCGAATCACTAGACAGGCCATCGGAGAAGGTTCAGCCTATGTTTCATTCGTTCTGCGATCCTATGAGATCTTTCAAGAGCTGGAAAAAGAAACCAATAGAAGCCTGCT
>ENA-UOUE01001595-UOUE01001595.1-compost-metagenome-genome-assembly--contig:-NODE-1595-length-13729-cov-5.382288_pt1 | contig 13729 bp, 9 predicted proteins | sample MGYA00238146_ERZ747223 | MGnify/ENA primary metagenome ERZ747223 (study PRJEB28781, sample SAMN06268865) | compost metagenome | isolation source: single cell | place: USA: California, Emeryville, Joint... | reverse complement strand
GGGTCTTCTGCAAGTTTCTTTCTCAAAGCAGTGGCTTTGTCCTTCTTCTCAACAGGCAGTGTGATTGAGCAACTGATATCTTTTCTTTTAGAGAATGTCTTTTCTCCATCAGCAAGGTAGAGAGATCGAACACTTATTTTGCCGTTGGATACGTCATTTTCTTTAAGGAAGGACTGAATTTTCGAGAGAGTAGCCTTATTGGTGTCTTTAGAGTAGTCTTTGGTAAGGTGGGCAGCTGATTCCATCTAAGTTAACTCTGTGATTTATTAAGTGAGGATTTTATTGTGGATTTTTCGATAATTATTTTTTGAGTGAAATCACGGTGTTAAATAGTAGTAGGCAAAGGCGTTATAAAAAAAAAATAATAAAATTGATCAGAATATTTCGGATCAACAATTTTTAGAGGCCAGAACATGACCTGATCTACCAACAGAAAACTTTCTAACGCTAGCGTCCAAGCACAATAAATGCTCGCTTCTTCACATTTCATTAATGCTTGAGGCTTGATGATCGTAGTCATTAATCTGAGACAGAAAATTTGCTATTATAATTTATAACTGATCAAAATTTGACATCTTCATTCATCTGCTTATTGGAACAGTCAGTTTCTGCCTTCGGAATTGAGGTGACCTCTTAAAGTCCAATGTTCTTCTCAGAATTTCCTGAAAAAGTATTTTACTCCATAGAAACATCTAGAATTTTCAAAATTGCGTTGGGCACGTGTTAATCGCTTGTGCTCTTCAGAATCGTTCTGTTCTGATAGGTAGGTATCATTACTCGAAATTTAAATTAATCAAGTTGGTTACTTTTTCTGTCAATGGATATTGTAGGTTCCGCTATGGGAGTCCTCAAATTGATGTCTGATAGTCATTAAAATAAGTCGATAGGTATTGATTGATGAAAGTAAAAAGCTCCAAATTCCTAATCGGTGATAATTGCCCACTACATTGAAAATTTGGAGGCATCAATAATCATTTAATTGAAATATCAGAAATCACGACTTAGCTCATCTATTGGTCGCTCTCCACTATTGAAAACTCAAGTATTAGCGTGTCAGTAAGATGTTTACTGTGCTATTTATTGTGGCTAAACAAATTTATTGTCAAACTAATATAAATTGCCAGAGATCCGTGAAAAGAATGGAAGCAGCTAACTCGACTCAGTTTTTCTGTTATATTCTAATAATGTAGTCAGATGTTCGGCATCTCATAGCTCTGAAATAGTTAATTTGAAGATTGCTACCCTCTAACAAGAGTCTAACAAGAGTCATCACGTTTTTTCAATTTAAAATTATTAATTTTTGTTAGAACAGAATGCGAAAAGAATTTAAATACGCAATTAAAAACACAAAAACACAGGGAATGAATGTTGTTTGAAATAATACTCTCTGCTTCCTCCTTGTACATTCAAAAGAAACACCCTTTTGTAGTGTTCATATGTTTTATACAAATAGCAGATTCCTTTGTTCATGATAAAATTATGTGTCCAATAATTCCCATTAAGCACCAAAAATGCGCACTACGATTTTGATAGGACAGGTAGTCTGCTCGATGTTGAATTTCTCAGCTGCTCCAAAGAATTGAACATCTTAATTCACGATGAAAAATAATCTCAATCATCAACAGCTGTACTCTGCTCATCTGATATCGTTAAAGAATATCTTGATACCTATTCTAAGCCATCTTAAATTTTTTCTTGCAACTTTCACTTGCTCCTCATAGATAACGAGTTTGCTTTTCACACTGAATCTAAGTAGTCATTCAAATACTCGGAATATTTGAATCAGATTTTAAAATATCCGCAATTAAACTTTCCCGCTGAGATACAATGATCTTTTTCGTGACTTGCACGAAAACCATCGTTATTAAACCCTTCGCACTGGGTCCGAAGCTCGAAGCTGAAATTATAGAAAGGTAGTATTCCTTCTCACTCGCATATTTTACCAAAAATATCCTCCTTTTCCAGACTGAAAACAGAAATTGAAGGTTCACTCTCTCCAACTTACGGATACTGCTTGTTCGTTAAAACCGATGAAAACAAAGCTTTCTTGGATGAGGGAATTATCGATGACGATGGAAATGCAGTCTTTAAAGTGTCTTATAACGCGATTTATTTCAATCTATTTGCGGATGAGGTTGTAGATGGCATTGTCTATCTCGTTTCTAGCGTAAGCTCTCCCATGCAGGTCGGAATTAATGTTTGCTAGAATGGTATCAGACTGAACGTCGGTCCAATCGTTGCTTTCATTGACCAAGTAACAAAATCAGAATAAAATGTATGTAATTTTGAACTTATAATAGGCTCACATCCCTCCTGACCTTAAACTCTCTCCTCAACAAGATGCATACATAGACGAGAAGAACAAGGACATGTAAACATATTAAAAATGGTGATTCGTCTCATTGAGTTGATCATTGCCAGAATTATCAAGAAAGACTCGATTGTTCGTTTTAGAGTGATCTCACCACCGAGCAAAACCAGCGAGAGCGAAATGGTATTTTTTCACTGTTTTAGGAGAAAGTGTTGAGTTTGAATGAAATCAGGTTGTAATTGGTACGATTGAAGACGATTATCTGGGTTACCATCAGCCACGTTCCTTCAATGCTATCTAATTTTCAAGGCGAGAAGAAAATTAAAACTGGTTTTTGGAGTAATTACATCAGATGTAAGTTGATGCATCAAATCAAAGTGTGTGTGTCTGAGTGTTGAAATACTGCGTTATTATGTTTTGAAAATTCTCACATTAAAATAAATCTCTGTTTTTTTACATAGATACATTTCAGTCTGGGATTAGAGTGAGAAGCTTTGTTTTTATTGAGATGCATTATTTCAAATTAAGAATGAGCAAATTTTTTCAAGTGCATGCATAGCTGATCGGATATAGATTGTAATTAGTTAAATTTTCAATAATTACTTGCAATATTTTATCATTATTAGGAAAGACAAAAATTTCGATATAAACAACTTTATATTGCAATCTTGCTCCATCTGAGACCTGAAAGTTGTTATAACTTGTTATTCCATATTAAAAATCAAAATTAATGGAGAAATCAAATTAAAAAGAAGTGTGATAGATCTCTATTTCATGCACTTGCCAATCGCTATATTGCCCAGCTAGCGCAACCGATCCAACTATTCCCGATGGCAATTGATAAGCATAGCCAATGTTTGAGCACGATTTGTTAGGTTCATCAAACCTATTTCATGAAAATATTTGAACATTAGACATATAATAAATAAGTGAATCTCATTACTGTATCCATAAGTCCTGCTTGTTTGGTATTGTTGATCCCAAGCATGGGCTCTTCATACTCTGATGAACTGCAATGAACGTTTTATCTTGCCTTATTGGAAATACTAATGGACTGGACAACTCTGGATTTCTGAGAGAGAACAGGAAACTGTCTTCACATATGGTGTATTTATCCTCGGATTCGAAAGGCACAGACATATAGTATCCAAACACAAAATTATTATTTGCATGCACTATCGCCAGAATAGGTGCCTTTTTATCACATCTCGTATGGAATACTTCAGAACTTGGCCCGTGCTGACTCAAACGATAAAGTAGCTGAGTCTCACGAATCTGCTCGCTAAAAATCGCGACCATATCGAATTTAGTTGTCTCATCGATGAGAATTCTTGAGTCCAAAAATAATCCTGTTATACTCTCGAGATTAAATGGAGAGGTTCCATAATTTTCTTTGGTAAACTCTGAAGTTAGAATATTGCCCCAGTCTTCAGCTTGACGGTTTCTCTCAACCTTTCCTCCTGAAGCCTGTTTTATTCTTGAGCTAGAACCTTGGGTTTTCGCTCGAAGATCATTATTTCCAGAGGCAATGAATTCCTCTAGATAGCGGTCTCGATCAGTACCATTAGATTCGGATTTCATCGGACTTGTGTGAATAGTGCTTAATCGACCGATGCTCTTAGACTCTCTCAGCTGTGATACATTATATAACAATCTTTGTGAATCCAAACCTTCACTATCTCGATACAATTTGTTCATTGATTCGCGTTTATTATCTTTTGTAGGAACTGATTGCCTGTCTTGACTTTTTTGCTGAGATTTACTTTCAGGTGTTTTTTGCCGAGGCACTTTTTGTTGCGCTTTGAACTTATTTCTCAGAGTCTCTCGCTCCAAATATGATGAATTCGGAGGTGAAGACCCTTTTCGATTCCGAGTCGTCATCGATTCATCAAGTATTGGGGAAGTAGAAGCTCTCTCACAGGAACGATTTCCTAATTTCGCCCTTTTCCCAGATGAACTTCGGTTACCTACTGACATTCTCTGTCCCTTTGAACTCGCAGTAGGAGTAGTGGATTTCGGTACTTTTATCTTCCCAAACTTTTCAATCAATGTCCTCAAGTCTTGCCCTCCAGGAAATTCGACTTGCTCCAGGTTGGTTCTATTAAACTTCTCAGTGTGTAGTAAATTGAGAGACCTTTGCACATTTTTCAGAAAGTTAAAAACTGCATAAAAATGCACACATTGTTCTATTGAGACGTTCGGGTCGACTTCTTTTGCGTCTTGATAACAGATCTTTAAAAATTCAAGGTTATCCATTTTGGTCTTGAGCTGTGTCCTTCTATGCTCAGCAGCTTCGCGAAGGGATTCTACGAGTTGTCGTTCTCTTTCGTATAGCTTCTCATGTAATTCTCGAAATTCTTTAGCAATCTCCGTGAAAAAATAGTCGACATTTTCCTGAATAGCAACCGAATTTGAGCTACAAACTTGAAGCTGCTTCTCAAGGTCAATTATTTTTTCTTGAGATTCGCGTTTAAAATGCTTGTTATGTTCTGACATCTGCTCAAACGCGTTCTGGAAAGATACAAACGCGCTCTTTTTCGCACCAGATTCCTTTTGTTGATAAACACATTCAATGCAGGCGAGCTGCTGAGTGATTGGGTTGAAAAGAGTCAGTGGCTGATTCTTATGCTCTTTGCAGACTGTTACGAACTGCAGATTATCTTTAACAAAAGGGATTAATTCATTTTCAGTTAAGTGTGGAATTTCAGCAGTATTTTTGTTCCGAGGCCTAAATTCCTGTGGAGGAGAGTTGTTTCCCAATTTTTCTTCAGAAGGGTTATCTTTGAAAAGGACTCTTGCAAATTTTTTCGCTCGTTGCTGCTCATTTTCTTTAGAAAGCGAGGGATCTGCATTCGGTGGCAACTCAAAACCATCATCATTACCATGATTCCATTCACTGACTGCAAAATTACCCCGAGCTGTACATCGACCGCTGCCTTTGAGATCGGTTTCTGGATACCGATGGTTTCTCTCATTGTCATCATCCACATCTCTACCACCGGGATTCGTACAACTTTGAGCTGGTGAAAGAGTCTTTTTCGTCGTTGCTGACATTTCCTGCCTATAAAGTGAATTGTCATTCTTAGAACTGTCTCTTGCGGACTCGAGAATCTCATTTTCTCGTGAACGTTGACCAAAAGAAGCGGTTTTTCCATTATGAGAGCTGGTATTACTGGGACGGAGTTCTTTGATATTCAAAAAGAAATGCTGGGGCTCACCATTCAAAATATTTTCGTAGACGCTCTGTCTCTCTCTCTGTGATTTTCTATCGGAGTGAGATAGTCTTTGGTTGTTAAGTGTCTTTTGTGAAGAGTTGACTGTATTAATATATGGTCTCATATTGAAGATGTCATTCTTTTCCCTTAAAGGCAAAACTGCTGTACGTGAGTGTTGTAATTGCTGAGATGTATGCTTAGCTTGATGCATTGATTGATATTTGATTGGCTTACTAAACGGATTGTTAAATAAAAATTAAATCAGTTTATAAAGCCGCGAACATTACCAACATACATCTTAAGACACATCACACTCGCTGAATATCGTAATAAGGAGCACAAACAGCATGAAATATATGAGTTCGAGTCCTACTCTGAGCATCCTTTAATTTCTCAGAGAGCGAACTGTCAGGCTGTTTTGAACTTTCTTCAATGCATCTTCAGGAAGATACAATTAAACGGCTTAAATAGTAGGTTCAACGCCAAAAGGCATTTTTTTAGTAAAGCAAGAGGATGAAATATCTTCTTATTTAATTGCTGAGCTTCAAATTAATATTCTTGAGATGTGATAAAAAACAATAACAAATTAAAAAAGACATCCTGGGTGGGACTCGAACCCACAACCGTCCGATTAGAAGTCGGAAACGCTAACCTTTGCGCCACCAGGACATTTCTGAACTCTTTATCGATGTTACGAGATTCTTTTGTTCATTCAGCAGACAAAACGATCTGCGAAGTGCAATACGATGATTAAACGCAGCTACAAAAAAATTTATTAGGACTCCAATTAATGCTCAGTTCTAAACTAACAAATCTATATTCAACAAATGGAGTTTCTATATATCTTCCTTAGAAATATCGGCCATTCTCACAATTTTCAGTATTCCCAAAGCAATACATACATACACAAAAAAATTTATATGCGAAAAATTAAAAATATTTTGACAGTGTTAATTTAAGATGAATATTTTCGAACATTATGGAAATTCTCACATTCAAAAGAGTAATATCCCTCATGTCCAACCTTCTCTTTGATATTCAGCTTCTCTTTCATTTGATTTTACAATTAATTCTCTTTTCCAAGACCTTGAGACAAAAAGAAAAGTGATAGGACGATTCGATGAATTCATTCGATTGTTTCATCAGGAGATAGAGAAGACTCCTCAAAAGCACCTTGTCGTTGATGCGAAATCAAGTTTCATTTGCTTGATATTGACGACGATCGTTGAACTGCTCTCAGATGGACTGCATCCACCGCCTCAAACAATCGATGCCCAATCGTCACTTCACACATTCACTTTTTTTCAGATATATACTTCGGATTTGCAGTCTGATGTGTTGTCATTCATAACAAACCAAATGCACTCACGAACTGAGGAGGAGCGCGCTTGTGCATGGATTATCTTGGAATTACATAAGAAATCCCTTTCTTCGACTCTGAGGACTGTCATAAGAAGCAGGGAGATAATGAGCTGCTATGAGAGCAGTGCATGTTTAGTTATTTTACAGTCCACAATCCTTGAGAGTATCCGAGCATTAGATTCTTTAAGTTTTAATATCGAAGGACAAGTCATTCAGAGCTACCAAGATTATATCAATCGCAAGCAGAGCATCACCTGCAGCTTCAATATCGAAAAAGAGACTCCTGCACCCACCTCAGAAGAACATAATTACAAATCCTTCCAGGAAGTGAAAGTACCCGTGCCAAAACTAAAGCTTTCTTATAGCCAACCGAACAAGCAGCAGCCTCTGCGTATCGATTTAGAGACGGTAGAGAATCATGCTGAAACTAGAGAAGAAGGAATTAATAAAAAAGCAATTTCAATACGAACACCTACTCAAACTAGAAGTTCAAGTCAATTAGAAAAAGAGTTAATTGGTTCGAACACCTTCCGAGACTATAATCCAGCTTCATTGCTATCGTCAGCCAGGACACCAACAAATTCTGCTCGATTCCTTGAGGAAGTCGGTTATCCTATAGAAGAACAGAAAAAGAAAAGCTCTTATCGAGTCTCGCTTGGAGCCTTCACAAGAACAGGGATTAATCTGAAAGACATCTATGCGAAAGGTCTGAGAGCGAAATTGATGTATCCTCAAGCTAGAAAAGGCACTAGTGACAGTCTAGACCTTTATAATGAGCATCAACCTAAAGGAAAGAAAATGAAAAAGAGTGAACGACTGTATCATGAGAAGTTCAAGGCTGAGGAAGGTCTTTATGAATTTAGGTCTGAGCCAGAAGGAAAACCAGACGTAATTATTTGAATTACTTGGTGAAAACATCTAATATCCTTAAAATGATTATAAAGCCTGCAAAACAGGATTACAAATGCTATGCTTGCGGGGAAAAATTATCCAAATTCAAACTATTTTTCAATGTAATATGATCTGCGAGATTTAGACTCACACACAATATTTGTTGTTAGAAACGTGCTGACTATTGCCATTATACTGGCCATTATTACTGCTCTAATTGCATGTCAACTGAAAAAATGATAATTCCTTGGAAGGTGATCAAAGATTTCAATTTCAAAAAGCATGCCGTTAGCAAACTCGCGTATGAGGAATTTCAGAAATTCTACACGAAATTTAACATTTCGATAAATCCAGCAGATGACATAGTTCAACAAAATAATATTGTTTATGAGACGTTGGTAAAAATTCAACTCTGAAGACATTGTGAATGACTCCTTTCGAAAAGCTAAAGAAACGAGAGCTACATTTGATTTATGACATGATCTGCGAATCTATTTATGTTTTAGATATTATCGGAAACCGTCAGAATCTTTTACTCAAGAAAAACCTCTTCAGCTTGAAGAATCTTCAGGAAATATATGACGGAAGTTTGCTTCAAGTGATTGAAAGAGCGGTTACCTTGCTCAGAAAGCATATCAGCAAATGTCAAGTAAATAATTTTCGTGTTAATACTGTTCTTAGATGAATTAGGATTGCCAAAGAAAGGGGAAAATATGCAAGATTTGCTGTGACGAAGTGAAGATATTTTATTTTGATATACCCAACACATCTTTTTGTAAACGTTGCAAACAGTTTTATCATACCAGGTGTTTACAGTTGAAAAGATGCATATTCTGCCCACATGATGGTTGAAATCAATTAAGATGAATAGTATTTATATAGATAATTAGTGAACTAATAATTCATGTAATTTTATTTTTGAATGATTGACTACATGAGCTATTAATAATATTTATAATCATTGAAACATTTTGATTTCAGGGAGGAGCTATGTGTGTCTAGCTTTAAGATATACTCCTCTCGTGTATTGTTATTTTTGCTTGTAATACTGATATTTTCTACTTGATAGTAGTACTTATTACTGTGAGATCTATCTGCGTTAACTATGAGCTAGTATCTCTATAATATCTACTGTTAGTATTATGACATTTTGAGTAATTTGATTGATAAATTTAGGTTTGAATTCATTTGATTCTCTTGCAGTCATAGAGTAGAATGAGATTTCCAGATCAGTTGAGAATTTATTAAATATACTTGTTCAATTTCAAAGTGTAGTTCTGAATTTATACCACAATTTTGATGAATGCAATTAATTGAACATTAATCGTATGAAATTAACTTAGTTTTTGAATAAGAGTTGCTGTGACTTGTTACAAAAATCTGACGGACTGTTTTTAAGTTTAGACGGTTACCTATATACCTACATATTTATTTTTTCCTTGCTGCGCTTTTTAGATATACTGACGGGCGAAGAACTCAAAAACATTGGAACTTTCAACCAAAAAAGTTAAAATATTTAGTTTTCTTTTACTTTTCCAAAATGTAATAATCTTTATTAATAAAATTGGCTCCTCATGTAAAAATGCTTTCTGTTCTCATGTATTCTAATAAGGCAATTTATTTGATCTCAAAATCCATTGTGGAATAGACTGACTTGGCCAATCGCAGCGAGTTTCCATTAGTCATATCATTGCAAGGCTAGTTATTTTTTGGGATTTATTTTATTTTTGTCTTCTTATACATGACAGCCTACAATCCACTTATTCGTGCCATCATGGCCGTACGTGAGAAGAGAGAGATATATATAGATAAATGTATTACAATCAGCAATTCAATACTAAAACACAATTATGTATTCCTAGCTATCTAGCCTCCTACGTAATAGAGAATACTTCTCATAAACCACAAAGAACATGATTTTATTTTTTTCTTAAAGGAATTATTTCCGTATTCAAAAAGCGCTTTAGCCTTTTATCCAAAAGACGAATATTCGATTGAAACGGGTTTAAAGGGAATGAATTATCTCCATAGAAATTTGCTACTTCCTGACAAATAACACAACAGATTCGATTTCTACTGAAATTATTCGAGCAAAAATACAGAATTGTTCTCCTTTGTGTTGTCTTCATTTCTTAGTAACTGTATGTTGTTTCACATAACAATTACGGTAGAAATGTAAACGCAAACAGATTGTATTTTTGACATAGAGTGGATCTATCACTTTTCTCAATAGGTTTATTTGAAAATCAACAAACTTTATCTCTTTTAGTTTCTCATGAAGAAAAAAACCTGGCTTATTCAATCCATAGCTCAATTTTCTTGCTTGATTGGGTTTCGGATCATATAATTAAAAGCAAATGCTATCTTATTAACCAGTTTTTCAGGTGAGAAAGCAATTCCTTCGAGAAGTTAACAACAAAGTAATCACCGAACCATAGAAGTCAAGAAATTGCCTTTCAGAGGATTAATAGCAACTTAAAATGCCTTTGTGATCTCATCTATCAACCGAAAACAAGTTACATCTGGAGAAATTCTTTTTCGAATTTGACTAGCCACGCCAGATTTTTCGTATTTTTAAAAGTCTTGCTTTATAACAAGCTTAAATTACTGATTCAGACAGTCATCTTTCACAATATAAGCACTTCATCCTTGTTTGTTAATAATTACTTCATTAACAACTTCTACTAAGCAACAAATATATCATGAGCTCTTTTTCACTGGATACACTGATTTCAAAGTCTGGTGTTATTGATCTCTCTTCATTTTGTACTGCAAATGTGAAAGCCTTTTATTTTTCATCAAAATGGTGCCCTGCTTGCGAGAAATTTACTCCAATTCTTGCAGAGTTATACAACAGAATAAATAAAGGGCAAGATCAGAAAGAATTAGAGATCATCTATGTTTCGGATGAGGCTTCCGAGCAAGACTTCCAAGATTATTATAAAAGTATGCCTTGGCTTGCTGTTCCTTTCAGCAACACCAGAGCCACAGAAGAACTCCAAGAGAGTTATCAAATTACAGAAATTCCGGCTTTAGTGATCGTGAATGAATATGGAGAGGTTTTGAGAATGGAGGGTGCTGAAGATGTGTCTAAGAATCGTAAGAAGCCTCTGAAATTACTGCAATTTTGGAATGAATTAAACTCAACAAGCGGAAATAAAATTTCAGATCTGAAAGCGAAGGAAAAGAGAGGCGCTCTCAAAAAAAGATGTTTTTTCTGGTTTTAAAAGGAAATTACATCAGAAACATTTTAGAGAGGTGAAATATGCCTCGAAAAACTTTTTGTTGGGTTTGTTTACATCTAAAATTGAAAAGATTTATTATTAGTTTTAAATATTACATAATGAGTATAAGATACTGCCAAATATCATGCTATTTCATAATTAACAATTTAATTCGTAACTGTCGAGTGCTTGAAAATATTATTCTCTAATGGATCTCTGTATTAGTTTAGGTAGGTTGATTCGTATTTTAACCAGCCGTGGGTAGTCTGAGCAATAAACAGTTCATATGTGTGTGAATAGAAGAGGTAGTGGTACTACTTGTGAATTATTTTTAATGAAAGAGTCACTTTCGAATGGGTGGCTTACATAAAAGCTTAGAAGTTCATTCTTTTCTCAGCACAGTAGGGGAAAAAATTCTCCAAAAAATGGGTATACACTTCTCGATTTGAGGGCCATCCTTGCGGGGGCCATGCTAACCTTCTCTATATCGATTCAATTTAAACGGGTGAATCATTATATGAGAAAGGTAACGAAAAAATAAAATAACATAATCCATTAGCGAAGAAAGTGAGAGAAAATACAACTTTCATTGAGTTTATTCAAGCAACAGAAAATTGAGTACAATACTAGTGTGTGTATGTGTGTGTGTCTCTCTATTTACCTTCGAATAACCAACAATCAAATTCTCCTTTTCAGAAGTTGTATTCTTGAACAATTGAGTATTAAACGCTACAAAGAGAAGTTTCAGAGCACAGGCTTTAATTTATTTCAGGAAACTATACTTAACTATCAGATTTCAAGACATAAAATTAAACATCATTTTCTATCTTTACGACAAAAAATTCTTCCAACGTCATTTATTTTCAGCCTAACTCAGAATGAGCCTTAATGTGGTTTTAGGACTTACTATTGAGAGCATCGAATATTACTGGACTCGTAATGATAATTTTCCAACCCAATCTGTAGCTCTTTATTGAAAATCAGAAAATACATGCAGTGACGGGGTCTTGTAAATAAGCAGTTTTATTCTTGTAGGGTTATTACGCTTTTGCTACATTAAAATGAGATTTTCAAATAGACTTTTCCATGTTAGCTTCATTAAACGAGAATCTGGAAACTTGGTCTTATTTTATCTTGCTTGATTGATTTTCAAGCAGAAATTTAAGGCAAGCTGGCTTGAACCGTCTCAACTTCCTTCCCTCGGATTGATTCCTTCTGGAAGCTTGAGTAAAAGTTTGAAAGTTGGGGTATAAATGCCATCTAAGCAGCCAAAGTCGTTGACCAAGTTCAAACTTGCACTAGAGACACAGCTTTGTGTCTTGCAAGCCATAAAATAGCATTTTAGGCTTTATACTCAAATTTTGTTAAAACTAATAATTATGAATGCTCTACAAAAAGGCATTACTGGCTCAAACAGTTATAGTTATGTCTTTAAAACGAGCGTCAGCTCAAATGATAATTCGAGCAAATGAGAGAATTAATCAGTAATATTTTTATTTAACATGGAAATTCCAAACACTTTTGATAAACTTATCTCCAAATCAGGCTCTACGAGCATTTCTCAATTTCGTTCGGCCAAGACAAAAGCTCTCTATTTCTCTGCAAGCTGGTGCACACCTTGCAGGAAATTTTCCCGAATTCTTGCGGAGTTTTATAAAAAAGTTAATAATGGCCAGAAAGAACTTGAAATTATTTTTGTTTCAGATGATGCAAGCGAGGATGACTTCAACAATTATTATAAAGAAATGCCTTGGCTTGCCGTTCCTTTTGATGAAACCAGAATTATCGAAGATTTGCAGGAAGCTTACCAAATCGAAGGACTTCCAGCTTTAGTGATAGTCAACGAGAATTGGGAAGTCCTCAGTTTGTCAGGATACAAAGATGTTTGTAAGAATCAGAAAAGACCTTCAAAGCTGCTGAAGTTTTGGGAGAAGTTAAAAGGAAAAAAAGAAACAAAAGCGCCTCAGAAAGAAGTGGGAGATTCTTCTTCGGAAAAGGCCGTGAAGAGAAAAGTTAAAAGCAAATGCTTCGTCTGGTGTTAATTGGAATCTTTTTTAGTAATTAGGCTAGATGGTATTATATTGTTAAAACTATATTGACTCTCTCTTTTTTTAGACATCTCTTATTAATGCATTAAAAATAATGCTCTTTTTTTAACCCTTTAACTCTATTATAATATAATAACTGTTGGAAGTAATCGTTCACATTAGACTATTGAACTTTTTTTTTAGTTTTATGATGAACATCAATTGTAACGGTGCAAATAGATTTATATATTGTCACAAACGTGAACTCTTTTACCGCAAGAATGAATTTCAATTAAACCACTCTCCTGATAATTGTTCATACTTAATCATTGAGCACAGAGTTTCTATAATTTGAATAGTTGCCACAGACATATCAAATATAGTCTAGTCAGGCAGTATCAGATGATCGCTTTGAGGACTTTTTCAGAAAAAACTTGACTTTATAACGGAGGTGAGTCGATTTGTCAGCAATCTACTTGCCATTCACATTGATAATGTTTTTTTGTAGATTATTGAACCGCATAGTCTAATCGCCTCTCATATGAAATAAGCTTCTTTAAGAAGAGCTAAGAGATTCGCACGCAATTCAATTATGCACTCTGTGTAAACATCATATTTTGAGAATAGCTCGTAATTGAGAAGACTCAAGGTTGCAAAAGCTCTTCTTTTATTTAGTGAAATAAAATTTTAACTCTTCCA